>Ga0226835_1000041_pt1 | contig 277470 bp, 281 predicted proteins | sample LAC_MetaG_1_FD_163627 | JGI IMG/M metagenome (GOLD analysis project Ga0226835, IMG submission 163627) | Anaerobic ammonium oxidizing microbial communities from anammox membrane bioreactor (MBR) in UC Berkley, California, United States -... | ecosystem: Engineered > Bioreactor > Anaerobic >...
GCCCACATCATGATCGTGCATCACACCGGCAAGGACGTGGCGAAAGGCGCCCGCGGCCATTCCTCTCTCCGCGCCGCGACCGATACCGAGATCGAGGTAATCACCGACGAGACCGAGATGCGGCTGGCCAAGGTGACCAAGCAGCGTGATCTGCAAGGCGGCGAGGAATTCGCCTTCAAGCTCGATGCGGTGGCGCTTGGCGTCGATCAGGACGGTGATGCTGTCACCACCTGCATCGTCAACGCTGTCGAGAACCGTCCGCAAAGCGGCCCATCATTGCCACCGCGGGCTGTCTGCAAGGCCATCCTCAAGGCGGTCGATGACGCGTGGAAGGCGAAGAACCCGTTCTCGATGGCGCCGCAATCACAAAAGTCCGGACGCTATGCGCCACGGGCGCTCGGCCAGCAGTTCAACCTGGAAGGACAGGTCATCGAGAACCTGCTCACCGGCTGGATCGACAACGCCATCATCACTGTCGAGGAGACGGATTCCCACACAAAGAAGCGCGGCCTGAAGGTGCTGGAATGGCTCGATTGAGGTCTGCGGAAGTCATGCGGAGGTTGCGGAAGTTGAAACCCAAATCATTGAAATCATTGGGCTGGAGTCTTTGCGGAAGTTGCGGAGGTTGGGGTGCCAAGCCATTGAAATCATTTGCGGAGGTCTGCGGAGGTTTGCCCCACTCCCGTAGGGAGGTGATGCGCCGTCCTCCGCTCGCAGCGTCGGCCGGCGCTCCTGCCGTCGGCAGGGCTCCAACGCAACGAGGTGGATGGCAATGAAACCAGGAAAGCTCATCAGGACGATCGACGGCCAGATCATCGGGGAACGAAACGGCTGGGTGCTGTTCATTCGCGCTGGCAAATCCACGCAGCAATGGACGAGCCTCAAACTGCTGCGGCGAAGCCCGGGCAAAGCGCGCAAGAACGCATTCTGGCTGGGGTGGAACGGGGAACGTCTGGCGCGAAATCACGACAGTATCCTTCTGGCCGATCGCCATCCGGGAACCCACGACTGGGTGATCAGCCGACTTCGGGAGAACGATCATGACCTATGACTTCGACACCGCCAGGGTGGCGACCCGGCCGAAAGCCGAGATCGTCATCGACGTGATGGCGGCACTTCACAGGCTCGATGCGCTGGCTCGCGACATGGAACGCAAATGGGGTGCGTGCCGGCTGCCGGCGCTGGTTCCCGACGAATTGTCCAGGCGGTTCTATTCGCAGCACCGCAAGGTCTCGATGGCGCTGCGCGAAGGTCGTAACCAGGACGCGCTCCACGAGATCGACCGCATGGTCACGGCATGGCGCTATCTCGACCACGAGGCCGACAGGCTTGGCGCGGAGCCGATCGATCCGGCTGTGTGGGAGGTGGCGCTTTCCGACGGCACGGTGGCAGCGATCGTGCGCGACGGGGACAGCGCGATGGCCGTCGACCCTGCCGATCGTGCCATGCGGGTCTATCTGCTCAGCGAGGTCGCGCGCCTGATCGAGGCCATGCCGACGGTGATGGCGATCAAGGAACAATGGCCCGGCGCGAAGGTCGTTCCGACACGCACCATCACGGCCGGCAGCTACTGGTGGGAGAATGGCGATGAACTGCCGTTCTGATCTCACCGACGCCAGCGGCGTCCATCCGCCCGGCACATCAGCCGACCATGATCATCCGACGACGGCGGTCCCGCACAGCCACGCACCAGACCGCCGTCGTCTTCCACCAGGCAGCCAACCCGAGAAGGAGACTGAACATGGCTGAACCGACTCTGCGCATTGTCGCCCGCAACGCAATCCCGCCGCTGCCGGTTCTGGCGCCCAGCAAGCATACCATCCTCGCGCTCGATCTCGGCACCACCGCCGGCTGGGCGCTGCGTGATGCCGACGGTCTGATCACCAGCGGCACGGTGTCCTTCCGCCCGGGCCGCTACGATGGCGGTGGCATGCGCTATCTGCGCTTTGCCAACTGGCTGGCCGAGATCGACCGGCTCACCGGACCGATGGCCACGATCTGGTTCGAGGAGGTGCGCCGTCATGCCGGAACCGACGCCGCCCATGTCTATGGCGGGCTGATGGCCACGCTCACCGCTTGGGCCGAGCAGCATGGCGTGCCCTATCAGGGCGTGCCAGTCGGCACCATCAAGCGTCACGTGACGGCCAAGGGCAATGCCGGCAAGGAGGCCGTGCTTGCCGCGGTCCGTGCGCGCGGTTTCTCGCCCGCCGACGACAACGAGGCCGACGCCATCGCCATCCTGCTGTGGGCGATCGAGACGAAGGGAGGCCTGGCATGACCCGTTCCGCCATCCTCGATCGCGCCGCGCAGGTGCTGGAGGCACGTGCCGAGACCTACGGTCCTGCCGACACGGCCCTGCGTGCCATCGCCGCCCGCTGGTCGCTCACCCTTGGTCGCACCATCACGCCGGCCGAGGTGGTGCTGTGCATGATCGACCTGAAGCTCACCCGGCTGGCGCACGATCCAACCCACCGTGACAGCCTCGTCGACGTCATCGGCTATGCCGCCCTGTTGCCGGAGGTGCGGCCATGAAGACCATGAAGTTCACCCCGCGCGGCTATGGCGGTGACCGCCGCGATCCCGATCGGGTCAAACGCGAGGGCTGGCAGGAACAGGGTCTGCTTGCCGTTGCCATCGACGATGCTCGCCTCAGCTGGCCCGAGCGCGAGTTGGTCCGGCAACTCGGCGAGCGGCTCTATGGCCGGAGGAAGGACCAGCCCGAGACAAGGGAGGCGCGTCATGACTGATCGTGTCCACACCGTCGACGATGTCGCCGACCAGTTCGAGGAGGCGTTCCGCACCCTGCGCAAGCTGCCGCCGGTGACGGTGCAGGGATATTTCAACACCTGGCCCGCCGTGCTGCATTCGGCCCGCGAGATCGCCTTCATGGAACCGGAGCCGATGCGCATTCGTCCATCGACCGCCGCGATCACCCGGCTGGAGGAAACGCTTGCCTGGATCACGTTCGTCGAGGAGGCCGAGCGCAGGCTGATCTGGTCACGGGCCGCGCGCGTGCCGTGGAAGCAGATCAGCCACGAGCTCGGCTGCGACCGCACCACCGCCTGGCGCCGCTGGCAGCTCGCGCTGACCAAGATCGCGGCGCGGCTCAATGCGCTGGCTGCGTGATGCGCGGAGCGCCAAGACTGGCATAGAGGCTGAGAAAGTGCCCCGCATTCCAGAACGGCATGCGGGGCAACGAAGAAGTCAGCCTCGGGGGGAACGGGGAGGTTTGGAGGCCGACAGTTCCCACCATGGCACGGCCTCACGGGGGCTGCCAGAGGCTGATCGCAGACGGGATTGGGCCACGCCGGCAAACGCGCTTGCCGCGCCAGATGTGTTGCAACACTTTTGTCCGCGACACCTGCAACGGATCGGTGCTATCAACGGTCCAGCATGGGGAGAGTGCGCCGAAGGGCTCGCTCTCCCCATTTTCGTTGCAGCACAGCCGGCGCTGCCACCCTCATCGCAACATCGGAACAGTCCATGTCACAGCTCACCGCACGCTGGGCCGACGATCATGTCGCGACCTTCGCCGACAAGATCACCGAACTCGGCCGCCGCTTCCCGAAGGTGCTGCCGCGCATCGTCAATCAGGTCGGCAACCGGGCGAAGACCCAGGTCATCCGCGCCTTGACCAGACAGACCGGCCTGCCGAGGAAGACCATCGTCACAGCGATCGGCAAGCCTGCCACCGCCCGACCCGGCAGGCTCGCCTACGAGATGCAGACCGCTGGCGGCAACATCCGGCTCAAATACCTGAAGCCGAGGGAGACGAGGGCTGGCGCAACCGCGATCCCGTGGAACAAACGGCAGCTGTTCGCCGGCACGTTCATCCTTGGCGGGCAATTTCCCAACCGCCACGGCCTTGTCCGCGATGGTCATGTCATGCGCAGGCTCGACAGCGCCGGCCGCAAGCTGACCTTCGCCCGCTCCGGCATGTTCATCCCGGTGGAGATGACGAGCGGCGGCACGGCGGCGGCGTTCGAGCAGACCGCAGCGCCGTTGCTCAAAGCACGCGTCGAGGCGGCGCTGACGAAGCTCGTACCGTAGCCGAGAGAGCGCCGTTCCTCGGTCCGGACTGACCCGCAGCATTGCGCAGCAGCCCCACAACTCAACGACCCACGGTTGCAACCCCTTGTCGATGACCGCCTCCGCTGGACTACGCTCAACCCCGCAGCGCCCCCACCCCCCCCCCCGCCACGGGACCCCTTCTTTTGCAACCAAAGGGTGCGGGGGAGCGCCACTGCCGGATTTGAGTGTTTTTCCAGTGCCGATTTTTGCAGTTTCGTTTCGTTTGGCAGGCAAAAAAATCAATGAATTCAAAGAGCGTCCTCGAAGTTATGAAAAACGGCACCTCTCCGGCCAGTTTCGAATCCGTCCCGCAACTGCGCCTCGTCGCGGTCGACGATCTGGTGCCGAACCCTGCCAACGCCAGGACGCACCCGGAAGAACAGGTCGCACAGATCGCCGCCTCGATCAGGCAGTTTGGTTTCACCAATCCGCTTTTGGTCGACAAGGACGCGGGCGACATCATCGTCGCCGGTCATGGCCGCAGGCTGGCGGTGCTGCGGATGATGGAAGCCGGCGAGACCGTCCGACTGCCAGATGGCAGGGCTCTGCCGACCGGCATGGTGCCGGTGATCGATTGTTCCGGCTGGTCGGATGCGCAGCGGCGCGCCTATACGCTCGCTGACAATGCGCTGGCTGAGACGTCCGAATGGGACGATGCGCTGCTCAACGTGGAGCTGAGGTTCCTCGACGATGCCGGCTTCGACCTGCCGGTGATCGGGTTCTCGACCGCTGATCTCGACCGGCTGCTGGCGATCGATCCGGATGCCGATGGTGATGATGGCGGCTCGACGGCGCCGATCTCCATTCCCGAACCGCCGCGCAATCCAGCCTCGTGCACCGGCGATCTGTGGCTGCTCGGCGATCATCGTCTGCTGTGCGGCGACAGCACCAACCATGACGATGTGCGCCGGCTGATGAATGGCGAGCGCGCCATCCTGTTTGCCACCGATCCACCGTATCTCGTCGACTATGACGGCACCAACCACCCGACGCAGAACAAGGATTGGAGCCACAGCTACGGCACGACCTGGGACGACAGCAGCCAGGGCCCCGAGCTTTACGACGGCTTCATCGCCGCAGCCGTGGCGGAGGCCATTGCCGGGAACGCTGCCTGGTATTGCTGGCATGCCTCGCGCCGCCAGGCGATGCTGGAGGAATGCTGGACGAAGGCCGGCGCCTTCGTCCATCAGCAGATCATCTGGGTGAAGGACCGGGGTGTGCTGACCCGCTCGTGCTATCTGTGGAAGCACGAGCCGTGCCTGATGGGCTGGGTGCGCCCGAACAAGCCGCCGATCTTCGGTGATCTGGAGCCAACCACATGGATGCTGCCCAGCTACGCTCGTGACGAGCGTCCGGACCATCCGACGCCAAAACCGCTCGATGCGTTCGGCATTCCGATGCGCCGGCATGTCGCGCGTGGCGGTCTCTGTTACGAGCCGTTCTGCGGTTCCGGCTCGCAGATCATGGCGGGCGAGGAGAACGGCCGGCGCGTCAACGCCATGGAGATCGGCCCGGCCTATGTCGATGTCGCCATCGAACGCTGGCAGGCCGAGACCGGCAAGGACGCCATCCTCGACGGCGATGGCCGCACCTTCGCAGAGGTGAAGGCCGAGCGGTTGGGCGATGATAGCGCCGCCCACGCCAACACGACCGCCGTCGCCCCGGAATTCCCGGCCAGCCCGGACTCCGGTCATAGAAAGCGCAAGGCGGCATAACACATGACCATGAACGAACCGCAGGCCGGCACGATCACGACGGCGCAGGCAGCGCGCCTGCTGATGGTGACGGAAGACTGGATCCGGCAGCTGTCACGCAATGGCTACCTTGCCAAGGCCGGCCGCGACAGTTTCAACCTGGTCGCCGTGGTTCAGTGCTACATCAAGTACCTGAAAGACGACGAGCGCCGATCGAGCAGGTCGGCGGCTGACAGCCGGGTGCGCGATGCACGCGCGGCCGAGATCGAGCGACGCATGGCGCGCGAGGACCGCGACCTGATCATGCTCGACGAGGCGATGGCGGCTTACGACTTCGCCACCGGGCTTTACCTGGCCTCGGTCTCGGGCCTGCCGGCGCGCATGACGAGGAATGCAAGTGAACGCAGACGCCTTGAAGCCATCTGCGACGGAGAACGTCAGCGTCTTGCCGACCGTTTCGCCGAAGGCGTATCGGCTCTGCGCACGGGCGAAGCGGCTGTTGACGCCGACGACGAGGACGACGCCTGACGCATGGGCGCGGGCGAACCGCACCTATCCACCGACGGCGGGCCTACCCGGTCCCCGCGATCCGCGTCTGACGCCATACACCATTCCGTTCGTGCGGGCGGTCCATGCCCGGACGCACAAGCGCGTGGTGATGGTGGTGGGCGCCCAGATGGGCAAGTCCGACAGCATCCTCGACATCATCGGCGAGCGCATGGATACAGCGCCGGTGCCGATGCTCTATCTGGGGCCGACCCGGCTGTTCCTGCAGGAACAGTGGGAGCCGCGCATCATGCAGCTGCTCGACGAGGCGCCATCCTTGCGCTTCAAGGTGGCTCGCGGCAAGCGCATGACGAAGACGCGCAAGATCATCGCCGGCGTGCCGCTGCGGCTTGCCCATGGCGGATCGTCGGTGGCGATCAAGTCCGATCCGTTCGGGCTTGCCTTCACCGACGAGGCGGACGAGTTGCTGGCCAACGTCAAGGGCTCGGGCGACCCGATCAGCCAGGTCGACCGGCGCGGCGACACCTATGCCGATTTCGTGCACGCGATCGTGTCGACGCCAACCGAGGGGCCGAGCGACGTGGATGTGGACGAGGCCAGCGGCCTGCAGTTCTGGGCCGATATCGACCCGCAGGAGATCGGCTCCACCATCTGGCGGCTGTGGCAGGGCGGCACCCGCTATCACTGGGCATGGCCATGTCCGCATTGCGGTGAGTTCTTCATTCCGCGCTTCCGCTGCCTGGCGTGGGACAAGCCGACGGATGCCGCAGGCAAGGAGCTTCGCTCCGACCCGGTGATGGCGTCACAGACCGCGCATCTGGTCTGTCCGAAGAATGGCTGCGTCATCACCGATGATGCCCGCGCCCGCATGAATGCGCGTGGCGTCTACGTGGCACCGGGCCAGCATGTGAAGCCGAACGGCAAGGTGGTGGGTGAAGCGCCGGAAAGCTGGACCGTCAGCTTCTGGGTGTCGGGCCTCGCCTCGCCGTTCAAGACATGGGGCGAGCGGGCCGCCGAATATGTCGCGGCGGTGCGCTCGGGCGAGCCGGGCGAGATACAGTCGGTCGTCAATGGCGGCTTCGGCGAGTTGTGGGCGCCGGGCGGCGGCGACGTGCCGGAATGGCGCGAGCTCGAGAAGCTGAAGCTGCCATATCTGTCCGGCGAGGTGCCGGCGGATGTGCGGGTGCTGACGGCGGGCGTCGACGTGCAGAAGGACCGGCTGGTCTATGCCGTGCGCGGCTGGGCAGCGCGTTCGGAAAGCTGGCTGATCGAGGCCGGCGAGGTGTTCGGCGATACCGTCGAGGAAGCGACCTGGGACGGGCTGGAAGACGTGCTGCTCAAAAGCCGCGATGGCCACGCCATCCGGCTGGCGCTGATCGATTCCGGCTTCCGGCCGGGGCGACCCGATGCCGTGCCGGAGAACCGGGTCTATCAGTTCTGCCAGAAGCATTCCCGCTTCTGCCGACCGACCAAGGGACGTGACACGCAGGTCAAGCCGGTCATGCCGCGCAAGAGCGAGGTCGGTGTCGACATCCGTGGCAGGCGCGTCATGATCGGGCTGGAACGGCTCGACCTCGACAGCGACTACTTCAAGCGTTTCGTGCATGAGCGGCTGCGCTGGCCGGTGGACGAGCCGGGTGCATTCCATCTGCCGCAGGACGTGTCGGACGACTATCTGCGCCAGCTTGTCAGCGAGGCGCGCATCAGGAAGCCGGGCGGCAAGCCGGTCTGGGTCAGGCGGGCGAAGGACAACCACTATCTCGACTGCGAGGCGATGAACGCGGCGGCCGCGTTCTTCCTCGGCGTGCAGCGGTTGCGCGACGAGCCGGCGCGCAAGGGCGCCAACGACGTACCCGGCACATCAGCCATTCCAGTGCTTCCCGGCAGGAAGCCGTCGATGGCCGACTGGTCGGCGATGCTGAACAGGTAGGACCGACGTGAAGACAGCGAAGCAGACGACAGGCGGCGCAGCAGGCGTCCCGTCGGCCGGCTATCTGCGCGGCGAGCCGGGCACGGGCCTCTACATGCCGTCGATCAGGCCTGTGCTGCGTGATCGCAGCGAGGATGTTCGCGCAGGCTGGATTGCCGCCAACAGCCGCGCCAATGACGCGCAGATGAACTCCGGCTGGATCGCCGGTGTCGTCGAGCAGGTGGTGGCGCTGATGATCGGCACCGGCCTGCGGCTCAACCACAAGCCTGACGGCTCCGTTCTCGGCTGGGACGAGGACCAGACGGCTTCATGGGCGCGACTGGTCGAGCGGCGATGGGAGATATGGGCCTCGCAGCCCTACGAATGCGATGCCGCCGGCCGCTACACCATGGCGCAGATGGAGGCGGCGGCCGTGCGCCAGTGGATCGGCACCGGCGAGGTCGTCGCGTCCATTCACGAGATTGCCCGGCCGGGCGCCGAGACCGCCACCAAGGTCCGGCTGATCCCCAGCCACTGGCTGTCGCAGAACAGCGATCATCTGAATCGGCTCGACCATGGCGTCTACACCGACGCCAACGGGCTGCCGGTCGGCTATCTGTTCGACGTGCCGGACCCGCTTTACTACCGGCGCGAGGTCAGGATGCCGGCGCGCGACGCCTATGCGCGCCCGCGCATCGTGCATGTGTTCGACGGTGCCGCCGGGCAGGTTCGCGGCATCACGCCGCTGGCGCCGGCGCTGAAGATCGTGCGCCAGTTCGACCAGTTGGCCGACGCCACGCTGACGGCGGCGATGATCCACGCGATCTTTGCCGCGACCATCGAGAGCGACTATCCGACCGCCGAGGTCATGACGGCGCTGCAGGACGAGGACGAGGTCGCAGGCGTCGACGGTTCCGGGCTTTCCGGCGCCTTCGATGCCTTCATGCGTCAGAAGGTCGGCTGGCACCAGAACGTCAACATCGACCTTGGCCGGCATGGCAAGATCGCGCATCTCTTGATGGGCGAGAAGCTGAAGCTGCAAGGCTCGGAGCATCCGAACTCGACCTACGAGGCGTTCGCCAATTTCCTGCTGCGCGAGATCGCGTCATGCCTCGGCGTCATGCCCTCGGACCTGACGGGCGACTATCGTGGCGACACCTATTCCAGCGTGCGCATGGGCATAGCCAAGAAGTGGCCGCTGATGGAATTCCGCCGCCGGCACATTCCGGGCCGGCTGGCGCAGGCGGTGTTCGAGGCGTGGCTGGAGGAAGAGATCGATGCCGGGCGCATTCCGCTCGATGGCGGCGTGGAACGGTTCGTCACCATCCGCACCTCGCTGGTGCGGGCCGACTGGCGTGGGCCGCCCAAGCCGCAGGCCGACGACGTCAAGGCGGCGAAGGCGCACGAGACCTGGTATCGGCTCGGCGTCATGTCGCAGGAGATGATCTGCAACGATCTCGGCGTCGATCATGAGGACGTGCACGAACAGCTTGCCCGCGAACAGGCAAGCCGCACGCGCCTGGGGCTGCCCGATCCCGCCACGCTGCTGACCGGCGGCGGTGGGCCGCAAGATGGCCAGGAGGGCAACCAGCCGGCAGACGAGAAGGATGCGGCCTGATGGTTGACGGGTCGGTCTTTGACGGCATCGACATGACGGACCCGTGTGAGGTCTGGCCGGTCATGCAATCCGCGCTTGACCGCCTGCTGGTCGGCGAGAGCGTGGTGCGTGCGAGGTTCGGCGACGATGATGTCGAGTTCGGACGCGGCTCCATTGCTGCGCTTGAACGGCGCATTGCCGAGTTGAAGGCGGAATGCGTGAGAAGGACCACGGGCCGCGTGCGCCGTCACGCCATTCGCGGCGGCTTTGTCGGCTTCTGAAGGATATCCCATGCCATCGCTGATCCATGTCGCCGACCGGGTGCTGAACCGGCCGCTGCTGATCGCGCCCGAGAAGGTGCAGGTGATCCTGTCCGTGCTCGCCGGCAGGATCGGCATCGACGTAGCCGAGGCGAGCCGCTTCGAGGGCGCGGATACCGTCACCGATGCGGATGGCCGCATGCGATCCGTGCCTTACCGCGTGGCGAACGGTGTCGGCATCATCACCATTACCGGCTCGCTGGTGAACCGTGGCGCGTGGATCGGCGCAAATTCCGGCCTGACCAGTTACGAGGGCATCGGCCACCAGATCAGGACGGCCGCCGCCGACCCTGCCGTGCATTCGGTCATCCTCGATCTGCACTCGCCGGGCGGCGAGGCTGTCGGGACATTTGAGACAGCAGCACTCGTGCGCGATCTGGCCGCGTCCAAACGCACCGTCGCCGTGGTCAACGGCATGGCGGCTTCGGCGGCCTATGCCATCGCCTCCGGCGCATCCGAGATTGTCAGCACGCAGACCGGCGTGTCCGGCTCGATCGGTGTGGTGCTGCTGCATGCCGACTTCTCGCGCCAGCTCGACCGTGACGGCGTGACGCCGACGCTGATCCATGCCGGCGCGCACAAGGTCGACGGCAACCCGTTCGAGCCGCTGTCGGACGACGTGCGCGACAGCCTGCAGGCAGAGGTCGACAGCTTCTACGACGCCTTCCTCGCCACCGTGGCGAAGGGGCGCGGCAACCGGCTCACGGCTGCCGCCGCGCGCAAGACCGAGGCGCGCACATTCATCGGCAAGGCTGCGGTCGACGCTGGCGTCGCCGATCGCATCGGCACGTTCGAGAGCGTGCTGGCCGAGCTTTCCCGCGCATCGACGAAGGTCGGGCGCTCTCCCTCGCAAACCAGGAGATCATCCATGAGCGAGATCACAGGCGCGCCCGCCGCCATGGACGATGCGGGCATTTCGCAGACCGAGCACGACAGCGCGATTGCCGCTGCCCGTTCGGAGGGCGAAGCCGCAGGCATCAAGGCCGCGACCGACCGGTTCAGGACAATCGTGTCTGCCGACGGCATCAGGGGCAATGCCGGCCGCACGGCGGCTGCCATCGACCTTGCCACCCGCTCGCCCGGCATGGCGGCGGAAGATGTGGTGGCGTTCGTCACCGCGAATGTCGCCGGTGCAGCCAGTGGCGCGTCGCCTGCGTCGCTCGCCAGCCGCCTTTCGGCCGGCACGGATCCGCTTGCCGCGTCCGACCAGCCCGATGGTGCGGTTGCCGCGAAGGGCTGGGACAGCGCCTTCAGGCGCACGCCGGCTCACTGATCAACCCCGGTCTGATACGGAGAACCCGACATGACCACGTTCACCGAAGGCCGGCACCCGGCCGAGTTCCTCCTGTCGGAGGCAAGCTTCCATCGCTCGCGCGACACGATCACTGTTGCAACCGGCTCCGGCAAGATCGCGCCCGGCATGGTGCTCGGCAAGGTCACTGCAACCGGCAAGTACAAGCCGGCGACCGCGACCGGATCGACCGGCGAGGAAACCGCCGTCGCTGTCGCGCTCTACGGCTGCGACGCCACCAGCACCGATCAGACCATCACCGCGATCACCCGCGATGCGGAGGTCAAGACGCCGGCGCTGTCCTACGGCTCCACCATCAATGACGACACCAAGAAGGGCGCCGCGCGCGCCCAGCTTGCCGCTGTCGGCATCATCTGTCGCTGAAGGAGGGCGCAATGCTCGACATTTTCAACAATGACGCATTCAGCGTCACCTCGCTGACGGATGCGATCAGCGAAAAGCGCGTCCGCTCCGGCCGCCTTGGCGAACTGGGCCTGTTCCAGACGACGGCGGTGACGACGCTCACCATCGCGCTGGAATCGATCGGCGACACCATCCAGCTTGTCGCGCCGTCGCCGCGTGGCACGCCGGGCGATATCCGCGACAATGAGAAGCGTTCGATCCGCAACCTGTCCATTCCGCATTTCCAGCGTGACTGGTCGGTCGTGGCCGACGAGGTTCAGGGCGTGCGCGCCTATGGCTCCGAGACGCAGCTTGCCACCGTGCAGGGCATCGTCGCCCAGAAGATCGCGCAGAACATCGCCGATCTCGACCTGACCGACGAATATTCCCGCATCGGCGCCGTGCAGGGCATCGTCACCTACAAGGGCGGCCAGACGCTGAACCTGTTCACCGAGTTCGGTGTCGCACAGCCCGCCGAGGTCGACTTCGACCTGGACGCTGCCAGCCCTGCAGCGGGCGTGCTGCGCAAGAAGTGCGTCGACACCATCCGCGCCGTGCACAAGGTGCTGGGCGGCGTGCCGTTCGACTACCTGCACGCTTTCGTCGGCGATAACTTCTTCGACGACCTGCTCGCGCACAAGGAGGTTCGCGACACCTATACCGGGTGGAGCGAGGCGCAGATCCTGCGCGACAGCTATGTCGGTCCGAACCGATCCTCCAACCCGATGTTCGAGTTCGGCGGCATCGTGTTCGAGAACTATGGCGCGATCGACAGTGCCGGCGACGGCGCGCTGCTCGGCATCGCCACCGATGCCGCGAAGTTCGTGCCCGTCGGCGTGCCCGGCCTGTTCCGAACCTATTACGGGCCGGCCGACTATGTCGAGACCGTCAACACGCTCGGCCAGCGGCTTTATGCCAAGCAGTGGCCGATGGCGAACGGCAAGGGCGTCAACGGCGAGACGCAGACCAACGCGCTGCACATCTGCACACGTCCTGCCGCGCTGATGCGCGCCAAGCGCACCTGATGCTGGCGGCGGCGGAGCCATGACGGTTCCGCCGCCTCGCATTCATGCGGCATTGTCGATCCGGTATGGGTGGACGAGCAACTCGGCGGGCACCTTCCAGGCATCGACGATCCTGTGCACCTGCTGGAGATTGAGGGCCCGGCGGCGGTTCAGAAGCTCGGAGGCGCGAGAGCGCGAGCCGATGACTTCCGCGAAGTCGGCGTTGGAATAGGCGTTCATCGCCATGTGTTCCTTGATCGTGTCGATCGGATCGAGGTTCTCGATGGGGAAGTGCTCCCGTTCGAAGGCGTCGACCAGAATGGCCAGGATGTCGAGCGTGTCTCCTTCCGGCGTGCCGGCCGGCGCCCCCCAGAGCCTCTCGATGGTTCTGACGGCGGCAGCGTGGTCATCTTGTGTACGGATGGGGCGGATATCCATTATCTGGCTCCCTGGAACTGCGCCACGGTGAGCGCGTCGATCCTGTCATAGTCGGCATGCGTGCCGAGGAACTTGATGAACGCGATCTGCCGTCCGAAATCGAAGGCGACGATCATGCGATAGTTGCCGCCGGCAATCTCGAAGCGGACGCGTTCGCCATTGAGAACCTTCGCCTTCGAAAACGACGCCTGGACATCATTGGTCGACGCCCATTTCGAGGCGCGTGCAACATGAAGCCAGTGCGACAGCGACTTGCGCGCTTCCGGATGGGCTTCGGCAAAGCTTGAAAGCGTGCTGGCCGCGATGATCCTCACGAGGATTGCCTAGCAGATTTCCACATTTGGGACAAGCGGATTTCCACAAAATGGAAATCAGCGGGAAGAGATGCTGCACGATCATGCCGAACGCCCGCTACCACGCCATCCGCAATCGTGTGCTGGCATGTGTGGATCATGTCCACGCCGAGCCGGTGCGCCTGTCGTTCATGAAGGGCGGCGCGATTGATCCTGCGCGGCCTGCCATCGAGATCGAGGCGGTGCTGCGCGTCGGTGGTGGCAAGGAGACTGCCGTTTCCGGCCGTGGCGCCGATACCGCATGGCGAAGCCGCATCCAGGCACAACGCGCCGAGCTTCACATCGAGCGCGCCAAATATCCGCTGATCGTCGTGCGCAAGGGCGACAAGATGAAGGCGCTGTCGCGACCGGGCGAGCCATGGTTCGAGGTGCTGGCCATCGATGATCGAGGCATGACGCGGCTCGTGCTGCAACTGGGAGAGGTCTGATGCTGTCCCGGCTGGCGATCCGCATTGCGACCGTCGAGGCGCTGAAGGGCAAGACGCTGGTCGGCGACAATGTGCTCGACAGCGAGATCGGCGCGCTCGATGTTGCCGCCGACGGCTCGATCCGCACGGACACGCAGAAACCGTTCCTGTCGGTCTATACCGACATGGCCAAGGCAGAGAGCGATCTTGACGCGCGCGCCTTGCACGATTGCGGCCGGCTCGACCTGACCATCGAGGCCGGCATCACGGCGGCGATGGTCGAGACCGATCCGGACACAGGCGAAAGCCGGATCGCAGGCATCGGCATTCCGGCTGCCGATCCGGCCATGGAGATGTATCTCGATTGCCTCGACCGCCAGGTGGTGACGGCGCTGACCGACCCCGACAATGAATGGGCCGACATCTGGCGCGGCCTGTCGCTGCGTGTGGTGACGGTCGAGCGGCGGCGCACGGCGGATGCGACCGGGGTGCGTATTGCGGCGCATCAGACGGTGATTGCGCTCGACCTGCCGCCGGAGCCGGCGATGGCCGAGCCGCTCGAGGCCGGCACACCATTCGACCGGTTCCTCGCGAAGCTGGAGGTTCTTTCGGACGTTGCAGCCACGCAAGCGCAGGTGATCCGCTCCCTGCTGGGAGGCGGCAACGATCCGCGCAAGGCGATGCAGAGGTGGCTCGCCCTGTCAGGCGCGGAGATGGCCGCACTCGGCCTTGGCGAGCCGGACGGGCCTGACGAGGTGGAGATCGAGATCGGCGGAGCCGGTCCGGCCGTCACCGTGGAGCCGGCGCCATGATCGATGCGTTCATCGGGCTGAAGATCGACGTCGAGATGCTGAAGACCGCCTTCGGCAACGCGCTGAAGGTCGGGCCGGTCGAGGAGGTGGACGCGCAGAAGGGCTATCGCCTCAAACTTGGCGAGGGGCCGGATGGCACGCCGTTCCTGTCGCCATGGTATCCGCACCCCGAAAGCGGCGGCGCGACCGGAACATGGGCGCCCTTGTCGAAAGGCCAGATTGTCGGGGTCATCAATCCAGGCGGCGATCCGCGCCAGGGCGTGCTGATCCGCGGCGGCTTCTCCGATGCCAACCCGCCGATCTCGCAAAGCCTCGACGAAAACAAGGTCAGCTTCGGCGGCGTCACCATCACGCTTGCCGGCGGCAAGATGACCATCGACGGCGATGTGCAGATCAACGGATCGAGCCTGCGCCACAACGCGAAGAATGTCGGCGACAGCCATGTCCATGGCGGCATCGTGCCGGGCGGCGCGGATACCGACGTGCCGTCGAATTAGGAGAGACGAAAATGTCCGACAGCAAGCAATACCGCGTCCGCGACGGCGTGGCATGGGTCAACGGCGCGCGTGTGCCGGATGACCGCATGGTGCGGTTGACTGAGGCGGAGGCGCGCTTCGACCTCGAACAAGGCCGCATCGCACCGCTTGCCGAGACGATCAGACCGGCGAAACCGATGAAGACGCAGGACGCCGCCGACGATGGCCGGGATTGACCGCCATACCGGCAAGGTCATCGACAATCTGGCATCCGCATATCAGGGCGTCGAGGTGATCCTGTCGACGCGGATCGGCAGCCGCGTCATGCGCCGCGAATTCGGCGGCGGCATCGCCGAACTGCTCGGGCGGCTGATGACACCGGCGCTTTTTGCCGCCTGGCGGCAGCTGGTCGCCACGGCGATCGATCTGTGGGAGCCGCGCTTTCGCGTCCGCAAGGTCATGCTCGACGGCTCGACCGAGGCGCTCTGGCTCGGGTCTGCGCACATGACCATCGAGGCGGAGTTCCGCCCGCGCGGGCATCTGGGCGACTTCACCGTCGAACGCGTCGTCACGTTCGGCATCGACTTCGGGCAGAGGGTACGGGTGACATGAGGTTTTCCGCCACCACGCTCGATCTGTCGCGCTTTCCCGCCCCTCTCGCCATCCGCGGCGTCGACTTCGAGGCGATCCTTGCCGAGCGCAGGGGACGCCTTGGCGCGCTGATGGCGCAATACGGCATCGACTGGGACGTCGGCGGTCTGGAGACGGACCCCGCCATCATCGTCGAACAGGTCGACGCATGGCGCGAGATGCTGATGCTGGCATCGATCAACGATGCCGTGCGCGCGGTGATGGTGGCGTTCGCCACCGGCTCCGATCTCGACCATCTGGCAGCCTTCTACGGCATGACCAGGCGCGTCATCGAGCCGGCAACGGACAGCGCGCCGGCGGTCATGGAAAGCGATCCCGAGATGCGTCGCCGCGCCTTGCTGGCGCCGGAGGCATTTGCCACAGCCGGCACGCATGGCGGTTATGTGTTCCACGCGCTCAGCGCAGACCCACAGGTGCTCAATGCCGATGTGTGGTCGCCGGCACCCGGACAGGTCCGCGTTGCGATCCAGCAGCGCGACGGCGCGGGCGCGGCAGACGAGGATGTGATCGGTGCGGTGCGCGATCACCTCAACCGCGACGACATCCGTCCGCTGACAGACGTCATCTCCGTGAGTTCCGTCGAGGTGCACGCCTATGCCATCGACGTGACGGTGTTCATCCAGCCGGGGCCTGATCCCGTCGCGGTGAAGGAGGCGGTCACCGGCAGCCTGACGGCAATGGTGGCGTCACGGCGCATCCCCGGTCGTGACGTGCCGGTTTCGGCGATCATCGCTGCGGCGTCCGTCGGCCCGGTCGACCGCGTGGTGGTGAACACTCCTGTTGGCGACGTCCTGATGGATCATGGCGCGCTTGCCGTCTGCACAGGCGTCTCCGTGACGGTGGAAGAACATGCCGGTTGAGTTCCAGACCATCCTGCCGGCCAACGCCACCGGCTTTGAGCGCGCGCTCGAGCAGGTATCGGGCGAACGCTGGCCGGCTCTCGACGTCGATATCGTGCGGCGGACAAAAGACCCGTGGGCCTGCCCGGAGCATCTGCTGCCCTATCTGGCCTATGAGCGTTCCGTCGATATCTGGGACGAGGACTGGCCGACGTGGAAGAAGCGCGCGGTGATCGCCTCCGCACCCGAGGACCACCGCCGCAAGGGCACGCTCGACGGCATGGCCCGCTATCTGCGGATCGTCGGGGCCTCGATCGACCATGTCTGGCGGCCGCCCTCCGGCTATCGGCTCGGGCGCGGCATGACCGAGGCCGAACGGCTTGCCTGGCTGTCGCGCTATCCGGAACTGCGCATCTATCGCGGCCGCCGGCGATTTGCCCTGCGCGGCCTGGTTCTCAAGCGCCGCTTCATTGCCGGCCGGGGCGCGGTGCTGGCGCCTGACGATGCGGCCGCCTACGCGATCGCGCAGGCGTTTCTCAATGATCGCGGCATCGAGACGAAGCTGGTGGTGGCGCGGCGCGAGCCGATCCGCCGCAGGGCCATCGTCGAGGAAGCGGTCGAGGTTCGCGTGCCGAAGGCGATGCGCGGCATGGTGCTCGGCCATTCCTTCGCCGGCAGCGCGCTCCTTGGCGTCGATGATGCGGCAGCGCGTGTCTATACGCTGGTGACGCGGCAGCAGCAGGAGATCGCCGACGGCTCTGTCCTTGCTGTCGACGTGCTGCGGCCCGACCTTGCCGTCATCGATGTGCGCTCGCAGTTCGTGCGCGAGCGTTTTGCACTCAACGGTCTTGTCGACAGCCGCAGCCGTATCGGTCGTGCCTTCCTGGTGCCGGACCGCGCCGTCGATCACATCTATACACGCACCCGTCTGTTCGATCCGACGCGGCCGCTGGTGGCACGCCACGGCGGCGGCGCGGTAATCGGGCGCGATCTTGTCAACATCGCCCACCATACCGCGCGCATCCGCGTGCGCATCCGTCAGCAGATGCCGCGCCGCGGCATGATGGTCGGGGCATTCCTGCGCGGCAGGCTGGTCCCGCGACAGGACAGGGCATTGACCCTCACGCTCGGCGCCATGCGCTCGGCCAAGCGGCTGAGCGACAAGGTGCTGGCACACACGCAAACCACAACGCGCGCCACGATCTCGAACGGTCTGGAGATCGGCGCCTTCACCATTGGCGAACTGAGAAGGGTGATCTGATGTCGCGTCGCGTCAAGTTCTACGACCTCATGCTGGCGGAAGCCGACGACTTCAACCATGTCGGCGAATATGCGCAGGGCGATCTCGACGATGTCGTGCGCGATGCCGTGTCGACCGACCGCAGCTTCGCGGGCTTCGAGGTCTCCATCCTGCCCGGCGGCACGTCGATCCAGGTTGCGCCGGGGCGCTTCTATTCCGGCATGATGTTCCGGCTCGATACGGTGACGGAGAAGAACCTCGCCAACCAGATCCCGCTGGTGCAGAAGCGCATCGCCGTCGTCACGGTCTGGGGCCAGGAGGTCGCCACCGACCTGCAGCAGCGTTCTGTCGCCGTCGATGTCGACGACATGATCGGCGAGCCGCAGGCCTTGCAGATGCTGATGCTGCGGCAGGCCAATGTCGAGACGATCGTCGGCGCCGAAAGCGGCGATCCGCAGCCGCCGGCCATTCCCACCAATTCGATCGTGGTGGCAACAATCGTTCTGGGTGTCGGCGGCATCGAGAGCGTGACCATGAACGATGCGGCGCGGCTGACCTCGACCCAGCGCAATGCGCAGGCCATCGGAGCCCTGCGCGCCGACTTTACCCGCGTCGAGCCGGCCGTCACCGGGCTGGTCTCCGACCTTGCCGCGCTCAACGACCGCAGCCGCGACCGCGCCTCGCGCAAGGATCTGGAGCGCGGCCTGCTCGACATTGCCCGGCTGAAGGACAAGGTCGGGTTGCCCGACGCCTATGCGCAATACGGCGCCACCTTCTTTGCCGACGATTCCGAGACCGACACGGTCTATTCGGCATCGACCGCGAAGATCGACAACGGGCTGCTGTTCCCCGACGCGGCAGCGAGCGACTGGCCGCTGGCGCTGTTCAACGACAACGATCCCAATGCGAAGAAGCATGCCAGCGGCCAGGTCCTACCGGCATACGACACTGTCGTGGCGATCGCGGGTCCCGCCACCAATGGCGACGTGTCGCTGTCGCAGTTCGAGGTCAAGACCCACACGATCAGGACCGAGACGGTCTACCGCACGGTGACGCGCTATGGCTGGACCTGGAACTACGCGCCGTACTGGTATGGCTATTATTATCCCTACGCCTATGCCTACGGCTACGACTGGTGGGTCTGGAACGGCTATTGGGGCTGGTGGGCATACTATCCCGTCAAGACCTATTACAGCTGGACCGAAACGATCCCCGAACAGGTGACGTCGGTCGTCACGACCACGACCGCCTATAACGGCATCCTGACGGCGGAGACGTTCCGCGCGCCTCGCGCGATGTGGTTCACCGGCGTCAACCTGAAGCTGACCAGCCTCGACGCGTCCGGTGACGTGCATGTGTTCCTGACCGAGACCGAGCTTGGCCAGCCGGTCCTGGCAAAGACGCTGTCGAGCGTGTCGATCCCTGTGGCGAATTTGAAGAAGTCGCCGGTGAAGACGGCGGCGATGATGAACCCGGTCCTGCTGGAAAGCGGCAGGATGTATGCGCTCGTCATCATCACGCAGGGCAACCACCGCATTGCCACCGTCCATCCGGACACCTGGCGCGACGGCACCTGGTTTGCCGGCACCGACGGCGAGTATTTTGTCGGCGACCTGACGAAGGACATCTACCTGGAGGTGCTGGCGGCCGAGTTCAGGAAGCCGCGCAACGAGATCGTGCTGCAGACGGCCGACCTTGCCGGCGGCATCAACGACATCGTGGTTGCCACCGAGCAGATCGTGCCTTCCGGCACGGAAATCTCCTGGGAGATCAACATCGCCGGCACCTGGCGGCCGCTGCGCAGTCTCGAGAACATGCCGGGCGGCACCAATACCGCGCCCATGCGCGCGGTGTTGATCGGCTCCAAGGACCTGATGCCGGCATTCTACACCGGCGCCAACCGGCTGACGCTGTCACGACCGGCGCTGGCGCTGTCGGAGCAGTCGAGCGAGATCACGCTGGGTGCCGCTGCCGAAAACATCCGCCTCGAATATGTCGTCCACAAGTGGAACGCCGTCGACGCCACGCTGGCGCCGACCATCCGCAGCGGGGCTTCGACATACACGCCGGACGTGACCGAGCCGCCGGTGGCCGATGACCCGAGCGGCGACAGCGTGCGGCTTGGCTTCGTCTTCAATATCGGCACGCCGATCACGACGTTCAGGATCAGGACCGAGATGACGCGCACGGCAGGCATTGCGCCGCCTGTCGTGCTTGAACGCCGCTACGTGGCGCTGTCGTGATCGCTGGAGGATTGACCATGGCGAAGACCCAGACGCCGGCGAAGGGCGCCAGCACTCTTGTTGCGACCGAAGTCGCGGCCGTCTTCAAGATGCCCGGCATCACCTTCCGGCCGGGCGTCGTCTATCAGGCAAGTGCGGCCGTGCGCGAGAAGCTCGACGCGGCGGGTGTCCTGAAGAAGGCGCCCGGCAACAGGGACTGATCATCATGCGTCTGTTCGGCTCATCGCGGCTGCCGGCCTTCATCGACCGGCAGACGAAGGCGGTAGCGCGGGTCTTCAACTACTACTGGGATCATTTTGACGGCCGCCTGCATGCGCTGGAAGAGATGCGCGTGTCGTGGCAGGACGCCACCGCCGATGTCAGCCGGCTGGCGCTCGACCGCATCAACGAGATTCTGGGGCCGGCGATTGCCAGCGTTGCCGAAATGCAGGCGCGCGGCTTCCTGATCGCGCATTCGGCAAGCAGCAACGAGCTTGCCGCTACCAATGTGCTGACCTTCGCCATTGACGATGAGGCCGAGCGGCGGCTGTTCACGCCGTCGCCGTTCCTGGCGCTGACCCGTGCGGCGACTGCGGACGACTATGCGGTTGCCCGTCGCGTCGCATGGGACAGCGAGACGGGCATGCTCATCTGCGAGGTGGTCGCAGCCTATGGCGATCCCGGCCCGCATGACGACTGGGTGATTGCCGCCCTTGCCGGCTCGACCATGGCGCAGGTGGAGATGCTGGCGGGTGCGACAGCCGCCAGGGATGCTGCCGTCGTGGCAAGGGGTGGCGCAGAAGATGCGCGCGACCTGGCAAGCGGGTCTGCCGGAACGGCAGGCACGGCGGCGGGCAATGCCGCTGCTGCCCGAGACAAGGCGCAGAAATGGGCGCAGGAGGCGGAAGATGTCGCGGTCGAGGCCGGGCAATACTCGGCGCTGCACCATGCCGCCAAGGCCGCGGCGAGCGCCAGTGCGGCGGCAACATTCGATCCTTCCGCCTATCTGGCGAAAGCGGGCGATCTGGCGGGGCTGGCGAGTGCTGCGACCGCGCGGAACAATCTCGGTCTTGGCGATGCCGCGACACGCGATGTCGGCACGGCGGCGGGAGACGTTGCAGCGGGCGATGACGGCCGGATCGAAAATGCCGTGCAGAAAAACGCCACCGCGCAGCTGACGGCGGGCTACACGACCACCAGCGACGATGACGGCACGAAATCGTCCGGCACCTATACGCCGGTCGCGGCGGACGGGAACTTCAAGCACATCGTCAATGGCGGCGCGTTCACGCTCTCGGCCCCGTCCGGCGTTCATTCCATGGTGATCCAGATCGTCAACAATGCATCGGCCGGCGCCGTCACGCTCTCCGGCTTCACCAGGGTGTCGGGCGTCTCCTTCACGACCACGAACGGGCACAAGTTCCTTCTCTTCATCACCCGCTCGCAGGCTTACGCACACGCCAATGTGGTGGCGCTGCAATGACCTTCCCGTTTCCGATCGGCCAGGGTCCGGTGGTCATTGCAGGCAGCCAAGCCTACACGACGGCCGGCAGCTACAGCTTCACCGTTCCCGAATACAACACGCTCACCGTCGTGCTGCGTGGCGGCGGTGGCGAAGGCGGCGGCGCGACCGCCGGCGCATCAGGGGGCGCCTCGACCTTCAACGGGTTGTCGGCGGGTGGTGGCGCCGGCGGCAGCGCCTCGGTCACGGGTGGTACCGGTGGCACGCAATCTGGTGGTGGCTCGGGAAGCAGTAGCGGCAATGCTGGTGGTGCAGGGCAGTCCACGGGAGCAACCTACGGTTACGTTCATGTCACCAGTGGCAAGGGCGGGAACAATCCTGGCAGCGGCGGCGCAGGAGGTGCTGGCAAGTACGCCAACGCCGCCTCCAGCGGTAATGCGGGATCGGCGCCTGGTGGCGGTGGCAGCGGCGCCGTTTATGCTTACTCGCAACTCGTGTCGGAAGGGAAAGCCTCGTTCACCTATTACTACACACTTGGCTATGGCGGTGGCGGATCGGGCGCCTACCTGGTCAGGACCTACAACGCATCCGACAGCGGCGCGCCAAAGCCCGGCGCAACGCTGACGGTGGTGGTCGGCGCCGGCGGCAATGGTGCCGGCAATGGCGGTCCGGGTGGCACAGGAAGGGCCGATCTGTCATGGGCATGAACACCATCGACGTCGAAGTCGCACCCGTTCGCGGCCGCATCGCTCTGGCAAAGCCCCTTGCCGAACTCAGGGCGGCGTATTTTGGCGAGTATCCCTATCTGCAGACGCCTGACCGCAAGGCTGCCCTCGACGAGATGCGCCGTCTGTGCCTCGACCCCGATGTGCTGATCGTGACGGCTCATGATGGCAAGACCCTTGTCGGCAGCATCATCGTCGCCCCCCTGAACGGGGCACGATACATGGAATGGATTGAACGCAATGGGCTGAACCCCTCCCGATGGATGCACGCGCTCTATACGCTGACGCAGCCGCGCTGCCGGAAGCAGGGTGTCAACGCCGCCATGGGCGATCTCGTCACCGCCGAGCTTGTCCGGCGTGGTGTAGAGGGTCGCATCGCCATGGTGATCCAGCGGCCGCAGGACGATCCGAAGGCGCCGGCAGGCTGGCGTGATCCCGTCGGCTTCTTCCTGAGGCGCGGCTACGAGCACACCGATATCGCGCCGCTCCCTGCCTCCTGGTGCGACATCGGTGACGATGAGCCGACCGGCAAGCATTACATCTTCATGGCGTTGAGGACCTGATCCGATGCTTGAGCTTCGCCACAATGATGAGGTTGTGGCGCTCGTCCACGAAGGTGGATGGGTGACCTTGCCGAATGGTGACGTGTTCTCACCGGCTGTAGCGGGCTGGTCGGACGATGACGGCTTTGCGCTGGTCATGCATGTTCCGCCGGAGCCCGAGCCGGAGCCGGTCGATCTGGTCGCATATGCCGCCGATCGGCGCTGGCAGCGCGAGGTCGGCGGATTGACATTCGGGGCTTTCCGCATCGCGACCGATGACCGGTCCAAGATGATGATCATCGGCGCGCGCGCGGCGGCTGTGGCCGACCCGGACTTCACGACGGAATGGAAGATGGCCGACAACAGCTTCATCACGCTGGACGCAGCCACCATCATCGCCATCTCGGACGCGGTTCTGGCGCATGTCGCAGAGTGCTTCGCCATCGAGGCGCAGGTGCTGGCGGCCATCGCCGACGGCACCGTCACCACGACCGCCGAGATCGACACGGCGTTCGCGCCTTAGACGCGGCGCGCCGTTCTCAGGCGCATCAATCGCAATTCGTTCAACCGACAAGGAGGAGCGTCACCATGACGGCCCCGCATTTTGGCATGACCTTTACCCGGCCGCAGGACGAGCCGGTTCCCGTTCTGGGTGCCGACTTCTCCAAGGTGCTGCTCATCGAGACATCAGCCGACGCCAACGCCACCACCTTCCCGCTCGACACGCCGGTCCGCTTCTCGTCCAGCGATGCGACCAAGACCGCCGATCTCGGCACCGGCGCGCTGGCTGATGCGGTGCGCGCCATCAACGACCAGCTTTCCGGCCTCAATGCCGGCGCGGACGTGACGGTGGTGCGTGTCGCCGAAGGCACCGGCGGGACGAATGAGGAGAATGCTGCTGCCACCCGCGCCAACATCGTGACGGCGCTGGGCAAGGTCAGCGAAATCCCCAGCGCCGTCAATTCCACGCCGCGCCTGATCTGGGCCGGGCGCACAGCCTGGCGGGCCGACCTCGATACCACGAACCCTGTCGTAGCGGCGCTGCCTTCTGCCTGCGAGAAGCTGCTGGCGGTTGCCGCCGTCGATGTCGACGACACCGATACGTCGAACGCCATCGATGCGCGCGAGACGATGAACTCGCAGCGGCTGATCCCTGTCGGCGTCGCCGCGCGGGTCTACGAAGGCTCGACGCTCGTCACCCGCCCAATGGGGCCGCGCGTCATCGGCCTGTTCGTGCGCAACGACAATGACCATGCCGGCAAGCCGTTCGACCCGATCGCCAACCGGCCGGTCCAGGGGCTTGCCGCCCTGTCGCGGAAAATACCGTTCTCGCTGCTTGATGGCTCCACCGAGGGCCAGCAACTGCTGGAAGGCAATGTCTCGATCGTGGCTGAAGGCGAGATCGGCGTCGACGGTTCTGTCGCCGATGGCGGCTTCGTCTTCATCGGCACCGACAATACCGAGACCGGCGATCTGTGGAAGCAGTTCCACCAGGTGCGTGGCGCCGACTACATCACCGTCAAGCTGATGAAGATCACCCGCCAGTTCCTCGGCCGCAAGATCGAGGCCGACATGGTGGAGGCGTGGCTCAACTCGATGCGCTTCATGCTGCGCGACCACAGGGCGGCGAACGACATCCTCGGCTACGACGTCGACTTCCGCGCCGACCTGAACAGCCCGGAGAATATCCGGCTGGGCCACCTGACTGTCAATCTGGGCATCGAGCCGGCACCCGCTTTCAAGCTCGCCAACCACGAAATCCGCCGCTACCGCCCGGCCATCGAGGGGCTGGTCGCCGAAATCATCGCTCGCCTCAACGCCACGGCGTGACCGGGCAGCGGCAGCACCATCTTCTGAAAGGACATCGCCATGCAGCCTCTCTACATGCTGACCGCCGTCGATGTGCGCCGAGCGACCGAGGCCGGTTCCTCGCGCGCCATCACCGTCTCCAAGCTCACCATTCCGGCCATCACCTTCGCCACGGCGAGCCACAATCCCGGCGGCGGCGTCATGGCCGTCGACTTCGCCCTGCCGCGCATCGAGGCGGTCGAGCCGGCCTTCGAGGTCAAGGGCCTCGACACCGACGTGTTCGGCGATCTGGGCAGCGTCGGGCGCTGGACCTTTGCCGGTGCCATGCGTGACAAGAAAACCGGCCGTGCGCTGCCGGCGCGCGCCGTCATCGAGGGCGCGATCGTCGAATGGACGCCCGATGATGCCGACCCCTCCGACTTTGCCGGCTGCAACCATGCGGTCAAGGAGGTGACGCATTACGAGTTCTGGCTGGACGGTTCCGAGCTCTGGTATGTCGACTTCTTCGAGCGGGTGCTGCGGCGTGGCGGCAATGACCTGTTTGCCGATGAACGCCGCGCGCTCGGAGCCTGATCATGACGCAAGGCTCCACCATAACGGTCAGGCTCGAAACGCCGGTCTCCTACAATGGCGAGACCTTTGACGCGCTCACCTTGCGCAAGCTGAAGGCAAAGGACCTGGTCGCTGCTGATCTCGCCACCGGCGACGCGCAGCGGGCAATTGCGATCTTCGCCTCCATGGCCGGCGTGCCGGTCCAGGTGATCGAGGAAATGGACGTCGACGACTTCGAGCGGCTGGGCGCGGAGGCAGCCCCTCTGATGGGAAAGTCGGCAACGGCGGCCATGGCGAAGACGCCGTCAGGACAAGCGCGATAGAGGCGGTGGCGGTGCTTGCCCGCCATCTCCACACACCCGTCGGCGAGATCGAGGACATGGACGTGGACCGGTTTGCAGCCTACTCGACCGCGCTCGGGCGCATCCTCAAGGCTGAGACCGGGAAGTAGACCATCATGGCTGCGCTGACTTCAAAGCTGATCGTCGAGCTTGTCGACAGGCTGACGGGTCCGGTGCGCGGCGTCAATGCCGCGCTCGGCAGCTTGAGGGCGGCGCAGGACCGCAACAATGCCCGGCTCGATGCGTTGCGCGGACGCATGGTCGAGGCGGGCGCGGTCGCCTATGGCCTTGCGAGGGCTGTCGCCGCGCCCGTCAATGCAGCCACGGCGTTCGAGACGAAGCTCGAAGATATCGGCCAGAAGATCGACGAGCCGGTCGAGAAATTGCCCGAGCTTGGCCGCGCCATCCGCGCCGTTGCCAAGGATACGTCGCAGAGTGCTTCGGCCATTGCCGAGGGCATGGACGTGCTTGCCGGCATGGGTGCCAGCCGCGACGACGCGCTTGGCCTGCTCAAGCCGATCGGGCGTGCTGCGACCGCCTACAATGCTCAGATTGCCGACCTGTCGCAGGCGGGCTTCGCCGCGCTGGACAACCTGAAAGTGCCTGCCGAGCAGTTCGGCGCGGCGCTCGACGCCATGGCGCAGGCCGGCAAGGCTGGCGCCTTCGAGTTGAAGGACATGGCGCAATACTTCCCCGAGCTTGGCGCCGGCTACCAGGCGCTTGGGCAGACGGGCGTTCCGGCCGTCGCCGATCTTGCAGCTGCCTTGCAGATCGTGCGCAAGGGGACCGGCGACAGTGCGAGTGCGGCCACCAACCTGTCGAACATCCTGCAGAAGGTCTATGCGCCGAAGACCATCAGGGCCTTCAAGGCCATGGGCATCGACCTGCGCAAGTCGATGGACCTCGCGCAGGGCAAGGGCATGTCGCCGATCGAGGCGATCACGGAAATCACCAACGAGGCGCTCGGTGGCGACCTGTCGAAGCTCGGCGAGTTGTTTGCCGATGCGCAGGTCCAGCAGGGCTTGCGCCCGCTGATCCAGAACCTGGAACTTTACCGGCAGATACGCGCCGAGGCGATGGACGCGCAAGGCGTGGTCGAGGACGACTATCTGCGCCGTCTGGAAACCGGCGCGGCGGCCACGGAACGGTGGAAGAATGCCGTCGAGAGCCTGAACATCGCCATCGGCACAGCATTGCTGCCGGCGCTCACCAGCCTTGCCGAAACCCTGACGCCGATCATCGTGAAGATCGGTGAGCTTGCAGACAGATATCCCGGCCTGAACCGCGCCATCGTTGTGGCTGGTGCGGCACTGGTCGCGTTGCGCGTCGCCGCGATCGCCGCCCAGTTCGGCTTCTTCTGGATGAAGGGCGGGCTGATCACGGGCGCCATCGCCGGGCTGAACGGACTGTCCGGCGCAGGCAGGATCGCCGCACTTGCCTTCACGCCGGTCACGGCCGGATTGAAGGGGCTGCGCACCGCCATGATCGGCTATGCTGCGGCTGCCGCCGCCGGTGGCCATGGTGCCGCGCTCTCTGCCATGGGGTCGGGCCTGCTTGGACTGCTCAATCCGCTGCGTCTGGTCACGGCATCCTTCCATGCGCTGAAGCTGGCGCTGGTCGGCACCGGCATCGGCGCCATCGTCGTCGCCATCGCCATGGCAGGCACCTGGATCACCAACAACTGGTCCGGCATCGCGGAGATGTTCTCCGCCTTCGGCAGCGCCTTCATGGCGGCGATCGAGCCGATAAGGCCGGCGCTGGCCCCCGTGATCGATGGCGTCAGATGGCTGTGGGACACCGTTGCCGGCCTGCTCGGCCCGATTGACGAAGGTGACGAAAGCTGGCGCGCCTTCGGCACGGCGGCGGGCGCTGCAATCGGCGGCATCGTCGCAGGGATTGTCGAGCTTCCGGGCAAGGTCGCGGCGGCCATCAGCGAGATGATCGCGCGGCTGCGTGCATTTGGCGCAGAGATGGTCGAGGCAGGCAAGGCGCTGATGGCAGCCCTCCTCGAAGGCATCAAGGCCGGCGCACAGGCGGTTCTGGATTACGTCTCCAGCATGGGGTCACGCATCAAGGGCAGCATCACGGGTGCGGCCTCCGGCGCATGGTCGTCGATCAAGAGCTATGCCGGCTTCGGCGACGAAAGCCCGGTCATTGCCGGCGCACGCGCCGCCGGTGGGCCGGTGCGCGCCGGCCTGCCTTATCTCGTCGGTGAGCGCGGGCCGGAACTGTTCACACCGAACCTGTCCGGCAGGATCACGCCGAACAATGCACTCGGGCGCGGCGGTGCATCGCGCCAGCCCGGAACCATCAACCTGACGCTTAATCTGGGCGGCGTTCACGGCGTCACTGATCCCGAGGTGCTCGCGGCCCGCATCGTCGACATCACCAGCCGCAAGCTGCGCCAGGCCATGTCCGGCATCCAGTCGGATATCGGCTATGCCGCCGGCATGTGAGGCGGCAGGGAAAGGCGTGCCATGCTCTACATGATCGGTACGCTCGCGCTCGACACGCGACCATTCGGCGTGGATTCCATGAGCCGCGATGCCGACGCATCGGTCGTCGCCAAGCCGCTGATCGGCGCGGCTCCCGCCAAGGAGTTCACCGGCGACGGCGAGGACGACATCACGCTGACGGGCCAGCTTGTGCCGTCGCGCATCGGCGGCATGGACGCGCTTGAGACACTGCACCAGATGCGCCGTTTCGGCACCCGCTTTCCGCTGATGCGCGGCGATGGCACCCGCTTCGGCTGGTACGCCATCACGAAGATCGGCGAGCAGCATGATGATCTTGGCCGCGACGGCGTCGGCTTCACCGTCAAGGTGACGATATCCATGACGCGCACGCAAGGCACGGCCGGGGCCGGCCAGCAGATCATCTCCGGGCTGTTGTCGCTGTTTGCCGCATTGGGGCGCTGACCATGCCAGTGTCAAACATACACGAGACCATCATCGTCCGAGGCGAAGGCATCACGCTCGATCTCATCCTGTGGCGGCGCCATGGCGTGCGCGGCCAGTCGCTGGTGGCAGACGCGTTGACGCTCAATCCCGGCCTTGCCGCGCTCGGGCCATTCATCCCGCCTGGAACGTCCGTCACCATTCCCGACCTGCCGCCGCAGCCTGCGCCAGCGGCGGCGAAGGTCGTCAGCCTGTTCGGATAAACAGCTGGAATGGTGTCGGAGCTGAATGGCGACCCGACCAGAGCCGGGCCGTCAGTGCCCTTCTTTCGTCAGGGAAACCGCGATCAGGCCGATCAGCATCCCTGCTGCCGCAACATAGGCAAGGGCCAGGATCGTTCCCATCACGCCGAGCCCCGCAACGGCAGCCGTTGCCGTCAGCAGCAAGACGAGAGCCAAGGCTGCCATGCGCTTCGAATGCCTGCAACCGAATGCCATGCTCGTGCTCCTTCCCCGCTGAACCTCATCCTCGCAAAGGATAGCTCCTTCAGCAGATGAGCACGATTGGCGTCGAAGTCGCAGCCCGCCCGTCCGCCGATCCATCGACCGGCGCATGACTGCCACGAGGGCATCCCTTGCCACTGGAGTTCTCCCACATGCCCTGGACCGTCGACTGGCGCGTCATCGTCGACGGCAGCGATGTCAGCGTCAACATGCGCCCCTACCTGCTCGACATCGAGGTGACGGACAAGGATGGCACGGCATCCGATACATGCTCGCTGACCTTCGACGACACCGACGGCCAGGTCATGCTGCCGGAGAGCGGGGCGAAGGTGCGCATCTTCCTGCAAGGCGCTCAGGTCTTCTCCGGCACCGTCGACAGCGTGCGCTCGTCCGGCTCGCGCGGCGGCGGCCGGACGCTGAAGGTGACGGCGAAGGGGTTCGACAGTCGCGGCAAGGTCAAGGAGGCGCAGGGCTTCCACAAGGACGACGCCACGCTTCAGGACTTCCTCGATCAGGCGGCAAAGAATGCCGGCCTGGCAGGGGTGAAGATCGGCGGCGATCTCGGATCGATCCGGCGCGACTATTGGGCCGCCGATGGCGAAAGCTTCCTGCAGATCGGCCAGAAGCTGGCGCGCGAGCTTGATGCCACCTTCAAGATACGCGCCGGGGACGGCGGCGACATTGCCGTCCTGCAGCCGCGCGACGAGACGCCGCTGGCAGCAGTGGCCGGCATCGTCGGCGTCAACGTCATCTCGTGGGACATCGAGCCGTTCGCCGGCCGCAAGGCCTTCACGAAGGCCAAGGTGCGCTACTTCGACCGCAAGGAGGCGGCGTTCAAGACCGAGGAAGTGACCCTCGACAAGGGTGGCGATGCGCCGGAGGCAACCAATCTGGTCAGGACCACGGCGGCGGACAAGGATCAGGCAAAGGCCATCGGCAAGGCCCGCAAGAGCGAGAGCGAGCGCGAGAGCGGCGGCGGTTCCGTCGAAATGGACCTGACCGTCGCAGCGCAGGCCGAAGCGCCCTTCACGCTTGTCGGCGCCCGTCCCGGCGTCGATGGCACATACCGCATCACATCCGTGCGCCACAGCGCCAGCCGATCAGGCGGCGCCACTACATCGCTGGAATTGAGGCAGCCGCAGGATGGCGCAGGAAAGGACGATCGGGCCTCCCGCGGCTGAACCGGCAAGGTCGAGGTCGGCGGCGTCTGTCTCGCCCGAAACCTTCCGCATGGAAAAAGCCCGACCGCCGGTCGCAAGGTCCAATGAGGGGGGCGGACGAGCGGCGATCGACGGTCGGGCTGTGCTGCCTGCGGCAGGCAGCCCCGAGACTTTACTCTTCCGATCTTCGATCGGCAATCACCCGAAAGGACAGCATCATGAACACCAACGTGCCCATCGGCGCGGCAAACCCGGCCGCGCTCGACAAATACCATGTCTATCGCCCTCTGCTCGACCTGATTGGCCTCACCGAGGGCACCGACAGGAAGCGTGGTTACGACGAGACACTGGCTTATGGCGCCTATACCGGCGGCGACGTCGATCTGCGCGCCATGACGCTCGGCCAGGTCGACGCCTTGCAGACCAGAATGCTGAAACACCCGAACAACAGCTTCAACTCCTCCGCACTCGGTCGCTACCAGATCGTGCGCACCACGCTCAGAGCCATCCGCAAGACGCTCGGCCTGCCATCGACCGCCCCGTTCGATGCCGACATGCAGGATCGCTGCGCCTGCTATCTGCTCGGCCTGCGCGGCATCGACAAGTATCTCGCCGGCCGGCTCGCCGAAGACACGCTCATCGACAATCTTGCCCGTGAATGGGCATCGCTGCCCACCACATCCGGCAAGGGCGCCTATGCCGGGCAGGACGCCGCCGCCAGACCAGCTCGCGTCCGTCAGGTTCTGGCCGAGGTCAGGAAACGTCATGCCGAAGCCCAGCCCGCGCGCGAGGTGGTGGTGGAGAAGACGATCGACAAGCCGGTCATCCCCGTTGCCGTCGATGCCGAAATCCGCAGGCGGACCGGTCAGTGGAGCTGGATCACCACCATATTCGGGTCCGGTGGCGCGAGCCTTGCCGCACTCGCAGGCATGCACTGGCAGACCGTCACCGCCATCGGCGCGCTCGCCCTCGGCGGCCTCCTCATCGCGCTCCTGCTGCGCCGCCAGATCACCAGCGCCATCTGCGACATCCGAAACATCACCGAGGGGTGAAGGGGACGCAATATGACCTCATCGAGGTTGGGATCTCGATGGCCGCCTGATACCCTGTGCCATGGTTCGAACCAACAGCACGATTCAGGACATGATTGACGTCGGGGATACGATTGTCGCCTATTGCCACAACGCACGATGCAACCACCGCGCGGCTGTCGATCTCTGCCTGATCCGGGAGAAGCTGGGCCCGGATCATGGTGCGCTTCACGAGGATCTGGTGCCGAAGCTTCGATGCTCCAGATGCGGCGGCAAACGGATCGGCATGATCGTGACGCCGGCCGCGAAGGGTCCCGACAGCAACGCGTATCGGAAGGCGAAGATCGGACGCTAGGCCGGCCGCCTCGGCCCCGGTATTCGAAAGTTGAGAATGTCCGCCAAACCTGCGCTCGTCGCGATGACCCTCTTGAAGTTGCGCAACGCGGCGATCGCCGGCGTTTGCGGCATGATGGCACAAAGCAGCCTCATGGCCGCCCGACGCTCGCTGGGGATCCTGCCTTCATTCCAACCCTATGATGACCTGCAGAACCTTCTTGCAGGGATTGTCGGTCCCGCATGGGCACCGACCCTTTCGTGGCTGTTGCCGATGGTGAGCGGAGCCGTGATCTGGAGCTCCATCTTCGCCTGGGCCTACGACCGGATCCCGGCAGCCGGTGCGGTGGGAAAGGGCATCCTCGTGACCGTCTTCGCATGGATCTTCACCGGGCTCGTCCTTCTGCCGCTGCTCGGCCACGGGCTTTTCGGGGTGAAGGCAGGTGCCGGTGGCTGGCCCGCATTGATGATGCTGGCGATGCTCGCGACCTACTGCCTGACACTCAGCATGGTCTATGGATGGCTGAAGCGGAGGCGAAACGCTTCTGCACGACGCTGACCGCGCCGTATGGGCCAGTAATCTTATCCTGTCGGTGGCTACGCTGTCGAACGTCAACACGGCCGGCTACGACGCGTCGCTGGCGCTGACTTCGGCGGCGGTGGTGGATTCGGCCGCCGATTAGCGCTCGGCAGGTTGGGCCTGGTGGCGCGGGAACGCGGCAGGGCTGGGCGACGGGACCTTCGTGACGCGGATATCGCTGACCACCCTGCAAGCAACGGGCATGGGCTTCTTCGGCCTCTATGGATCCACGGCCGCACTGGCGACGACCCTGACGTTGGCAGCAGCCATCAACTGCATCGGCATCGGCTTTCAGCGCGGCACCCACACGCGCTGGCAACTGGTCACGAACGACGGTACCGGAGCGCCGACCCTCACCGACATGGGCGTGAGCTTCGGCATCGCCACCGGCGGCGTGCTGACGCTGTTCATTGCCGTGCCGCCCAACGGCAGCTCCGTCTGGGTGCGCGTGGTCGACGAGGTCTCGGGTTCGATTTTCGAGCAGGAGATCACCACCGACCTGCCAGCCGCGACGCAGTTCCTGTCGGCCCGCCTCTACATGAACAATGGCGCGACAGCCGCCGCCGTCGCCTACGACTGCGCGGGGGTCTATGTCGAGACGGATTTCTGATCTGTAGATATGGACTGCCGTGTGCATGCCGGGCCGGGCAACACCATCGAGGCAACCGCCGAATGCCTCGACCGGAGCAATACGCCCGGCCCGGTTCACCTATTCACGTTTCAGAAAGCGGAAGGGGATTCGCTGCAGGTTGGAGATAACACAGTGGCCCGGCATGTCGCGTCAGGCAATGGGAACAATTCTGCCCCCCTGTCAGGGCTGTTTTCGGCGCTTTGGAATTGTGATGCCGGACGGTTTTCTACTTGAAATCTACGCTTTCCCGACACCGGTCGCCCGGGTCGCAGACCGCTGTGCCGACCGCGCAGTCGCTGGTATCGCCGCCGCAGCAGTTCTCTGTGAGATAGGCCATCAGCCCGTTCATCGCCGCACAGTTGGCGGTGTAGATCAAAGGATCGCCCCTCGCGGCGGAACGTCACCAGGCCGGCATGCTTCAGTTGGCTCAGATGAAACGAGAGGGTGGTCGAGTGCAGGCCGAGCCTCTCGCCGATATGCCCGACAGCGCGCCCTTCGCTCCCGGCCTGCACCAGCATCCGAAAGATATCGAGACGGGTCTCCTGCGCGAGCGCGGCCAAGGCCGCTATGGTGCCCATTTTTTCCATATCTCCAGAATCGTGTAAATGTTTCTGTGCCACGAATAAGAGCGGCGCCGGAACTGCCTCCGGCGCCATTCACTACCTACCGGCTCGATCCGCCGTAGACGATGCCGTTCGGGCGATCACCAACCGGTAGGGTCTTGACGACGTGCTGGCTCCCCACTTCGATGATCGACACGGTATCGTCGGCGATGTTGGTCACGAACACGAATGCCCCGTCGGTCGATACCGAGACCCCATGGGCGCCGCCGCCGGTGGCGAGGGTCTTCACGACCTGACCGGTCGCGGTGTCGATCACGGACACGGTGTTGTTAGGCTCCGCGTCGGTGCCCTGGTTTGCCACATAGACGTAGGCTCCATCGGGGGTCGCAACCATCTGGATCGGGTTCGGCCCGACGTCGATCCTGTTCATCACCTCGCGGGAGGCGGTGTCGATGACGGCCACCCGGTTCTCGTCCCGGAGAGAGACGTAGACCTGATCGCCAGACGGGGTAAACCCGACCTGAACGGGCGCTGCGCCCACCGGAATGCGCGCAACTTCCGTCAGATCCTGCGTGTCGATGACGGAAACCGAGCCATCCTCGACATTAGCCACATAGAGTTGGCTCTCATCGGGGCTGAGGCGAAGGCCGTGCGGATAATCCCCCGTCGCGATGCGCCCGATGACCTCTCCCTTTGCGAGGTCGACCACGGCGATCTCGTCGCCGCCGGCCAGCGAGACAAATGCGCGCCCCTGCCGGTCAGCGACCACATGGGCCGGATGCGAGCCTACCGTCACGGTCGCCGTGGGCGCCGAGAGGTTCCGCGGATCGAGAATGACCAGCAGACCCTCGGCCGCGCCCTCCGCGCCATGCCCATGGCCGTCCGAGCCGTGATCCCCCTCGGCGGCAGGATCTCCGACCGCCAGCAGAAGCTTGCCATCCGGCGTCAGATCGACGTTGTGAGGCGCGACCGGGATCGTAACCGTGTCGACCGCCCCCGTGCCGAGATCGAAGGCGCTGATGGAATTGCCGCCCTCGTTGGCGGAGTAGACCGTTCCGCCGGTCTGAGCAAAGGGCGACGGCGCGTCGCCGGCCTTCGCCTCCAGCCATGCCTGCATCTCGGCGATCTCGGCTTCCTGCGCCGCGATGATCTGGTCCGCCCATGCCCTGGTCTGCGGGTCGTTTCCGTATTGCTGGACGATCCGGGCCATGTCGATCGCGCCCTGATGATGGGGGATCATGCCCCGGACGAAGGCGACATCCGGATCATCCGCCATGACGCCGTCCATCATCGGCCCGTGCATTTCATTCATCGCTTCGACGTAGGCCCGGGTGAACTCCGGAAGGCTTTCGTTGGCCGGGGCGGCACCCTCGTTCGGCGCGCCCATCATCCCCTGCATCATTCCGCCCTGCATCATCTGGTGCATCGCGCTCATGCATTCCGGGGCCATCGCCTGCATCATGGCTTGGCACTGCTCTGGCATCATCCCTTGCATACCAGCCATCTGGCCTGAGGGAGGCGTCGGCACGGGAGCCTGCTGCACTTGCGCGGGCGGGGTTCCCGGGTGGTGGGCGTCATGCCCGGCCTGAGCGAGGGCAGCGCCAGGCAGGCCTGCCAGGACGCCGAGGGAAAGGGCTATTGTGGTTCGGTTCATTGATTTCATCCTTTGGATCCAGAGCGCTGACCCGGGGTTTCGGGTCGCGGTTCTCCGTTCTGTTCGCTGGTCTTTCGGGTTTGCACAGGAGCGGCCGGAGACAACATTCGTTCTCGCGGCCATCCCCTGCGCATCACGCAGCGATAGGACGTGGTGGCCTCAGGACGCCTTCGGGGAAACGGTCGTGCGGATCAGGGCGCACAACCGTGAAAGCCTCACCGCTCGTGGGGGGGCCGAACTCCGGCGGCGCGACGGGAACTGCGGCGGTCAGGCAGGTCTGACAGCAATCCGCAAGGTTTGGGCTACCGTCCGTGTTCACGCAGCTTGGCGATTGATTGGCGCCATGGTCGTCCGACGCGTGATGCTGGGTGCAGTGGCTTGCCTGGGCAGCGGCCTGTTGCTGGTGGATGGCGTGTCCAGTCGGGCTCGCATGGACTGGGACCTGCAGAACCAGTGCGCCGATGGCAAGCAGCAGGATGCAGATCGCAAACTGGCGCAATCCGCCGCATCTTGCCCTGCCAGCAACTCGCGCGCTCCCGTTCATGCGCCACCTTCCTTCCCGGTGGCACGCGAGGCCCGTGCGATGTCACGTTCACGTCGCGCGCCACCCGACACAGCAAGACCGCCCCGCTGACAGAGGCAAGCCGCCTCGGCCAGGTGCTGTTTCGGATCATTGGCAAGGTGGCCGGTCATGTGGAGACGCCTGACTCAGATTTCCTGCGCGCCGAGAAAACGCCCGAAGGGTTGGATAGTCGGGCCGAACAGGAACACTTCATACGGCTCCGGATCGACGCCCGGAAAATCCATGCCGGGCGAGCCGGCAGGCATTCCGGGAACGGCCAACCCTGTCGCATCCGGTCGTTCGGCCAGAAGGCGGCGGATCGCCGCGGCAGGCACATGGCCCTCGACCACATAGCCGCCCACCTCGGCGGTGTGGCAGGAGGCCAGTTCGGCTGGCACGCCGAGCCGCTGCTTGAGGCTGTCCATATCGGTGGATTCCACAACCCGCACCGGGAACCCCGCAGCCTCGATATGCGCGACCCAGCCATCGCAGCAGCCGCAGGACGGATCCTTGGTGACGTTCACCAGAGGCAGCGCTTCGGCATGCCCCCGGCCGATTGTAGACAACAGCAGGGGAAGTGCGCCGGCAGCGGCCAGAATGGCGCGCCGGCTGATGCAGTGATCGTTTCTCATCGTCAAACCTCGTTGCATGGATCGGATTGTCTCGCCGTCACGGTCCGGGCGCGACGCAGGAAAGGGTTGAGCGGCGCCCGTGCGGGCCGGCTGATGGCTCCGCAAATCGTCACAGCTTCACCCTCCGCAGCCTAGCTGCATTGACGATCACGCTGACCGAGGACAGCGCCATGGCGGCGGCGGCGATGATCGGCGACAGAAGGATGCCGAAGAACGGATACAGCACCCCGGCCGCGATCGGCACACCCAATGCGTTGTAGATGAAGGCGAAGAACAGGTTCTGGCGGATGTTGCCCATGACCGCTTCCGAGAGCTTGCGCGCCCGGACGATGCCGGTCAGATCACCCTTCAGCAGGGTGACGCCGGCGCTTTCCATCGCCACATCGGTGCCGGTGCCCATGGCGATGCCGACATCTGCCGCAGCCAGCGCCGGCGCGTCGTTGACGCCATCGCCGGCCATTGCCACCACCTCGCCCGCCGCCTTGTGCCGCTGCACGACCGCGCTCTTCTGATCTGGCAGCACCTCGGCCTCGACCTCGTCAATGCCAAGCTGACGGGCGACCGCCTTTGCGGTGGTCCAGTTGTCGCCGGTGAGCATGACAACCCGGATCCCTTGCGCCTTCAGCGCCGCCAGCGCCTCGGGCGTCGAGGGCTTGACCGGATCGGCGATGGCGAAGATCGCGGCGACGCGGTCGTCCACGCCCATGAAGATCGCGGTCGCCCCATCCTCGCGCAGCCGGTCGGCCTCGTCGGCCAGCGGCGCCACATCGACCCCCTGTTCGGCGAGGAATTTGGCGTTGCCGAGGGGGATGCGCTTGCCCTCGACCGTGCCATAGGCGCCCTTGCCGGTGGGCGAGTCGAAATCCGCAACCGGTGCGGTCGCGATGCCCCGTTCCTCTGCGGCGCGCACGATGGCGAGTGCCAGTGGATGCTCGCTGGCCCGCTCGACGCTGGCGGCAAGCCGCAGCGCCTCTTCTTCGGTGAACCCCGGCGCCGGCATGATGGCGGTGACGGCGGGGCGCCCTTCCGTCAGCGTGCCGGTCTTGTCCACGATGATGGTGTCGATCTTCTCCATATGCTCCAGCGCCTCGGCGTTCTTGATCAGCACGCCCGCCTGTGCGCCACGGCCGACGCCGACCATGATCGACATCGGCGTTGCCAGCCCCAGCGCACAGGGACAGGCGATGATGAGGACCGACACTGCGGCAATCAGACCGAAGGAGAAGCGCGGCTCCGGCCCCCAGAACGACCAGGCGATGAAGGCGAGCACCGCGACCACGATCACCGCCGGGACGAACCAGCCTGACACCTGGTCGGCAAGCCGCTGGATCGGCGCACGGCTTCGCTGCGCCTCGGCGACGAGCTGGACGATCTGCGACAGCATGGTGTCGCGGCCGACCTTCTTCGCCTCGATCACCAGCGCGCCGGACTGGTTCATGGTGCCGCCGATAGCCTTGGCACCAACCTCCTTGGTCACCGGCATCGACTCGCCGGTCACCATCGATTCATCGACGGCGCTGCGGCCTTCAACCACTTCGCCATCGACCGGTACCTTCTCGCCGGGCCGCACCCGCAGGCGGTCGCCGACCTGAACGGTGTCGAGCTGAACCTCCTCCTCGGTGCCGTCGCCACGAATGATCCGGGCCGTCTTGGGGGCGAGGTCGAGCAGCGCACGGATCGCGCCGCTGGTGCTCTCGCGCGCCCGCAGCTCCAGCACCTGCCCGAGCAGCACGAGTACGGTGATGACCGCCGCCGCCTCGAAATAGACCGCGACCGACCCGTCGTGCTGGCGGAACGCGTCCGGGAAGATGCCGGGCGCAAGGGTGGCAATGACGCTGTAGACCCAGGCCGCCCCGGTGCCCATGGCGATCAGCGTGAACATGTTGAGGCTGCGGTTGACGAGCGACTGCCAGCCACGCTGGAAGAAGGGCCAGCCCGCCCAGAGGACGACCGGTGTCGCCAGCAGCATCTGGATCCAGTTCGACGTCCGCTGGCTGATGAGGTGGTCCAGACCGAGAAGGTGGCCGCCCATCTCCAGCACGAACACCGGCAGCGTCAGCACCAGACCGATCCAGAATCGGCGCGTCATGTCGATCAGTTCTTCGTTCGGTCCGGTATCGAGGCTGACCAGCACCGGCTCCAGCGCCATGCCGCAGATCGGGCACGACCCCGGGCCGACCTGCCGGATCTCGGGGTGCATCGGGCAGGTGTAGGTCGTCCCCTCGGGAACCGGTTCTGCCTTGGCCTCCGTCGCCGAAGGGTCGACGTAGCGCTCCGGATCGGCCAGAAATTTTTCCCGGCACCCGGCCGAGCAGAAGTAATACGGTCGGCCGCCGTGGTCGGTCCTGTGGGCGGTGGTGTGGGGGTCGACCATCATGCCGCAGACCGGGTCCTTGACCTTGTGGGCTGTGTCCGACGCGGCGGCGTGGTCATGCGTGTGATCGTGCCGATGATCGTTGGCCGAATGAGCGCGGTTCTGGTGATCGTGTTCGATCTTGCTGTTCATTTTTACGCCTCCTCGGCGTTTCATCCTGAGCTTGCGTTTCACCTATTCTGCACTTTCCAACCGCTGGAAGGTCAAGAGGTGATCGGAATCCGGAGTTCCTGCTCTTCAGTGCTTGCCGTGGATCTTTCCGACGCTGGCCTGTCCTGGCCCGGCATGTGACCGCATGATGTCGATGTCGGTTGCGACCTCCTCACCATCGAGACAGTATTCCTCGACCTGCAACGTCGAGAAGTAGATGTTGAATCGCTCGCGCAGGAGATTGTTCGCCTGCCGCAGCACCCGCTCGCCGTCCTGCCAGTTTCGAACGCAGATGTGGCTCGAGAAGACATTGCGCCCGGATGTCAGGCTCCAGGCATGGACGTGATGCACATCCGTCACCCCCTCCAATTGCCGGATGGCCGTGATTGCGGCCTCCAGATCGAGGTCTTCCGGCGTGCCTTGCAACAGGATATGCAATGCCTCGCGCAGAATGCCCCAGGAAGCCCATAGCAGCACTAGCCCGAAGGCCATGCCAAGCAGCGGGTCGATGGCAAGGAAGCCCGTAAACCGGATCACCAGCGCCGAGATGATGATCAGGAAGCTGCCGACGAAGGTCTGCAGGATGTGCCAGTAGGCGCCGCGCATGTTCAGGTTGCCCTTCTGGCGCTCGTAGAGCAGCCAGAGCGCAACAAGCTCGGTGGCGATCCCGCCCGCAGCGGCAAACAGCATCGGTGTCGTGGCCAGCTCGATCGGCTCCATGAGGCGCATCGCACCCATCCAGAGCACGAAAAGAGCCATCGCGACGAGAAAAAGGCCATTGAAAAGGGCGCCGAGGATCTCGGCCCGGACATAACCGAAGGTGCGCGCCGGGCTGGATTTCCGCTCAGTCAGGCGCAGCGCGACCAGCGCGATAAGCACGCCGCCCACGGCCGAGAAGGTGTGGAAGGCATCGGAAATGACGGCGACTGAGCCTGTCCAAATGCCGATGCCGAGTTCGACTATAAAATAAAGCCCGGTGAGCCAACCCGAGATGACAAGTATCTTGCGGTCGCCGCCCGCGGGCACGTGACCGGCATGGCCGCCATGAGACATCGACATGAGTCCACCTCCTTGCTGCTGAAGGAGAACGCCGGATTCCGGCGTTCTCTGCCTGGCCTATGCGCTGACCGCGAATTCGGTCATCATGCCAGTTTCGAGATGCGGCATGTGGTGGCAATGCAGCATCCAGCGCGCCGCCTCGCCGGCGTCGAGCGCCACATCGACCATCGACATCGGCGGCACATAGACCGTGTCGCGCCGCGCGCCCGCGACCGCACGTCCGTTCAGCCCGACGACCTGGAAGACATGCCCGTGCAGATGCATCGGGTGACCCATCATCGACATGTTGTGAAAGGACAGCACTACCCGCTCACCGCTGCGCGCGGCTATCGGGCGATGCTGGCCCCAGACGGCTCCGTCGATCGTCCAGACATAGGGCTGCATCGAGCCGCCCAGCATCACCATATGGCTGCGGTCCACCGGCCGATCCGGCAGCGCCTCCGCCGCGAGCAGACGCGACTCCTGCGCCAGATCGGTGTCGAAGGCGGGGGCTTCCGCTTCAACCACGGCATCGATGCGCCGGATTTCGGCGCCCTGCGTGGCAAGGATCAGGCCGGTGCGCTCACGCGCGCCTTCCCGCAGCGCCAGGATCGGCCAAGCGCCGCCCTCGTTCGGCAGGTCGATCTCCAGATCGAGCCGCTGGCCCATGGCCAGGCCGAAGCGCGTGCCAGGAACCGGCTGAACCGCATGTCCGTCCACCGCGACAAGTCGCGCCTGCGCCTCGCCAGTCTCGATCCAGAACACCGTCGCCGCGGCGGCATTGATCACCCGCAGGCGGACGCGCCCACCGCGCTCGACCTGCACCACCTCGGGGTCCGACAGCGTGCGGTCATTGGCAAGATAGGCGTCCCAGTCGTAGTCATTGAGGTCCATCGCCATGCCGTCCATGGCACCCATCCCCATCATGCCGCCCATGGCGCCGTGATCCATGCCTTCCATCGGCATGTTCCCCATGGCGCCATGATCCATACCCGCCATGCCGCCCATGCCCGCGCCTTGGCCGCCTCCATGGCCGTCTGCCGTCCCATGGCCGTCGAGGATCTCGGCCATCACTTCCTCGGGTGCCTTGAACGAGAAGTCATGCAGGAACAGCACTACTTCCTGCCGGTCGGCGCTGATATCCTCGGCGCTGCGCACGATCAGCGGTGCTGCCAGAAGGCGCATTTCGTGCAGCGGCACATGCGCGTGCATCCAGTAGGTGCCGGGCAGCGGTGCAAAGTCATAGGCGCGCGTCTCGCCGGGTGCGAGCATAGGCAAGGGCATGTCGGGCACGCCATCCTGTGCGTTGGGCGGGATCTGGCCGTGCCAGTGGATCAGCGTTTCAACATCGAGATCGTTGCGCAGATCCACCCGGAACCGCGCCCCGGGGTCGAGCGTCAAGCCCTGTCCGGCCGGGCCGGCAAGGCCCCAAACGGTGGCGGCGCGACCGTCGATGTCCAGCACCCGGCTGGCGGCGTGCAAGGGCAGCGGGGCGATGCCCTGCGCCGACGCGATTCGGGGCAAATGCGCAGAGGCCAGCATGGCTGCGCCAGCGGCAAGAAAGCCGCGTCGTGAAATGGTATTCATGGTCGTCTCCTCGGGACAGCTCGTCCCGTTCATCAAAACCGACAGGACGCCGCGGGCCTCGGCCCGGACGCGCGATCAGAGGAGACGGAGCTTGGGAGGGCGTTCGTTCAGCCCGGGTGCCCGACTGGCGAGGATGACGCCGGTGGGGAAGTCATGGCCGGCAGGCGCGTAATCGCTGCCAGAGCTGTCGCTCGGGGAGGTCAGGAAGACCGAAAGACCTACGCACAGCAGTTCACAGCTTTCGGCGTCGATCGATCCGCAGTGCTGATCGCCATCACAGGAATGGTCGCTGCCGGCCGCAATCTGCATTATCTCGCTGACATGCGCCGCGTGATCGGGCTCTGTGCTCAAGCCCGCCGCATGCGCGGACGTCACCGTCGTCATAACGGCGATCGCGAGTACGGCAAGCATGGCAACAAGGCGCGAAAACATGCCGGAAAGATAGGCGCTGGTCACGGGAATGTCCATTGCCCCCGGCGTCGCGCCTCTGGCAGAAATTCATCCTCGGCATGTATCCAATAGAAATTCCTCGCCATCAATCATGCAACTCATGCGCAAAGAACTCCGCGATATTCTGTGGCTCGGGTTGCTCCTCGGCGGCCTGATCCTGGCGATCTTCGTCGGATGGTATCAGGTCCGTACTGCGTCCACCGCCGCGGCGTCTGCAGAAGTCATCGAACAGGGCCGGCAGATCTATGCGGACCAATGTGCGTCCTGCCACGGTGCGCAGCTCGAGGGGCAGCCGGACTGGAAGACGCCCCTTCCGTCCGGGCGTCTCCCGGCGCCACCGCACGATGCCGGCGGCCACACATGGCACCATCCCGATGACATCCTGTTCCGCATCGTCAAGGAAGGCACGGCCGCCATTGTCGGGGGCGGCTATGAGAGCGACATGCCGGGGTTTGCCGATGTCCTCGGCGACGCCGAGATCCGGGCTGTCCTCGCCTATATCAAGAGCACCTGGCCGGAGCGCGAACGGAGTTACCAGGAGAGCGTGTCACAGGCAAACTAGCTATTCCAGTTGAGCCGACGGGCGTGCAGGCGGATCATGCTGAGCTTGCACGAGCGCTAGCAGCGAAAACAACGACTTAGGTGGAGAAGGTTGTCTTTCAGACCCATCCCCTCCGCCATTAATCCCTGAAAACAAAGGGGAAGTTCTCGATCCCGACGGGGCGGCCGAACGATGCGGCGCTTCCGCGTCCTGCGTGGCGACGGACGCCACGTTGCGTAGCCGTCCTCCCGCCATCGGCCAGGCGTTGAGTGTTGCGCCGAACGGATGCGTGAACAGGCGCTGGAACCTGGCGTTGCCCGCCGGCGGCGCCGCTGCCCCGCGCGGGCCGGCGGCAGCGGCGCCGCCGGCGCGGCTGTGCTGCCGGACGGCCTGATGCGGTGCCGTTTCCACCTCAGGGACGAGGATCAGACGATCGCGGAGGCCGGCCGCGAGGCGGACGGGGGGCATGTCGGAGCGCGCGCGGCCCTTTACGGCGGGCGATCGCCGCTCGCGCGTCTCACGCCGCCGTCAGGGCCGAGCGCGAGGTCTTGCGGCCGCTTTCGAGCAGGTTGCGCGTATAGGCATCCTGCGGCGCGGCGAACAGCGCGTCGGTCTTGCCCTCCTCGACGATCCTGCCCCGCTTCATGACGACGATGCGGTCGCACAGCTCGCGCACCACGGCCAGGTCGTGCGAGATGAAGAGATAGGTCAGGTTGAGCTCGCCGCGCAGCGCGCGCAGGAATTCGAGGATCTGCGCCTGCACCGACACGTCCAGCGCCGAGGTCGGCTCGTCCAGCACCAGGAGCCTGGGCTTGAGCGCCACGGCGCGCGCGATGCACACGCGCTGCTTCTGCCCGCCCGACAGCTCGTGCGGATAGCGGTAGCGGAACGCGCGCGGAAGCTGCACGGTGTCGAGCAGCTCGTCCACCCGCCTCTCGATCTCGTGGCGCGACAGCCCGGTCTGGATGCGCAGCGGCTCGCCGATGGCGTCGCCGATGGTATGGCGGCCGTTGAGCGCGGAATGCGGGTTCTGGAACACGAGCTGCATGTGCCGGCGCATCCGCCGCAGCGGCTCGCCGGACAGCGCGGTGATGTCGGTGCCGTCGAAGCGCACCGTGCCCGAGCTGGGTTCGATCAGCCGCAGCACCAGGCGCGCCACCGTCGACTTGCCCGAGCCCGATTCGCCGACGATGCCGAGGATTTCGCCGGCGTCGACGTCAAGGTCGATGGCGTCGACCGCGCGAAGCTCGCCCTTGGGCGTGGCGTAGATCTTCGTCAGCGCCTTGACCTCGAGAAGCCTGGCGGGCGTCGCGGCGGCGTCGCCGGCCGGCCGGGCCGGCAGCGGGCCGTCGATGTCCGGCACGGCGGCGAGCAGGCGGCGGGTGTATTCGTGCTGCGGCGCGCGCAGCACGTCGCGCGTCTCGCCTTCCTCGACGATCTCGCCGCGATACATGACGGCGCATCGCCTGGCGACCATGGCGATCGCCCCGACATCGTGGCTGATCATGATGACGGTGAGGTTGAGCCGCGCCACCAGCTCGTTGATGAGCTCGAGCACCTGCGCCTGCACCGTCACGTCGAGCGCCGTGGTCGGCTCGTCGGCGATCAGGAGATCGGGCTCGCCGGACAGCGCCATGGCGATCAGCACGCGCTGGCGCATGCCGCCCGAAAGCTGGTGCGGGTACTGGTCGCACACCCTGGCCGGGTCGGGAATGCCGACCTGGTCGAGCAGCTCCTCCGCGCGGGCGCGGCGCGCGGCCGCCGGCATCGTCTTGCCGGTGGCGCGGTTGTGCGCGGCGATGACGTCGCCGATCTGCTGCCCGATCGAGAACAGCGGGTTGAGATAGGTCATCGGGTCCTGGAAGATCATCGAGATCCGCACGCCGCGGATCTTCTTCCAGCCGCGGTCGTCGAGCGCGGCGAGGTCGATGCCGTCGAAGCGGACCGAGCCGGAGACGGTGCGCGCGCGCTTCGGCGCGATGCCGAGGACGGAGCGCACGAGCACCGTCTTGCCCGAGCCGGATTCGCCGACGATGCCCAGCGTCTCGCCGCGCCGCACCGTCAGGTTGACGTGCTTGAGGACGTGGACGGGCCCGTCGAACGTGTCGATGTCGAGCGTGTAGTCGCGGATTTCGAGAAGCGCGCTCATTGCTCCCGGCTCCTCGGGTCGAGAATGTCGCGCAGGCCGTCGCCCAGAAGGTTGAAGCCGAGCACGGTCAGGAAGATGGCGGCGCCGGGGAAGAACGAATACCACCACCAGTCCGGCATGTAGCTGCGCGCGACCGAGATCATCGCGCCCCATTCGGGCGAGGGCGGCCGCGCGCCGAGCCCGATGAAGCCGAGGCTCGCCGCCGACAGGATCGCCATGCCCATGTCCATGCTCATCTTGACGATGATCGGCGACCAGCAGTTGGGCAGGATGTGGTGGCGCAGTATCCAGGGCGTGCGCGCGCCGATCGAGCGCGCCGATTCCACGAACAGCTCCTCCTTGACCGACAGCGTCTTGGCCTCCACGAGCCGCACGTAGCCCGGCCACCAGACGATGGCGAGCGCCAGCACGCAGTTGGTGATGCCGGGGCCGAGCGCGGCGACGATGGCGAGCGCCAGCGCAAGGCCCGGCACGGAAAGGAACAGCTCGGTGACGCGCATGATGACCGCGCGCGTCAGGCCGCCCTTGTAGCCGGCGATGATGCCGAGCGGCACGCCGATGCCGGCGCCCAGGCCGGTGATCAGGATGCCGATCCACAGCGAGGTGCGCGCGCCCACGATGACGCGCGAGAAGATGTCGGAGCCCATCTCGTCGGTGCCGAACCAGTGCTCGGCGCTCGGCGGCTGGAGGCGGTTGGCCATGTCGAACGAGCCGGTCGTGTGCTCGGGATAGGGCACCAGCCACGGCCCGAACGCGGCCAGGAACAGGAACAGCAGCACCAGCGCCAGCCCCAGCATGGACGAGAAGCTCGCCGCGAACACGTGCGCGTAGAGGCGCCACTGGCGGATCCGGCTGGCGTGGCGCTCGCCGAAGGTCGGACGCGGCGACGAGGTCTGGCTCGGCGTCATCCCGAATTCCTCAGCCTTGGGTCGATCCAGGCATAGGCGAGGTCGACGACGGTGTTGGCGATGATGAAGAAGAAGCCGATCAGCAGCGTGACGCCGATCACCGGCTTGAAGTCGGAGGCGAGCGCCGACGACACGGCGTAGAGGCCGATGCCGGGCCAGTCGAACACGGTCTCCACCAGCACGGTGGAGCCGAGCATCCAGCCGAAGCGCAGGCCGATCATGGCCAGCGTCGGCAGCATGGCGTTCTTGAGCGCGTAGAGCGCGACGATGCGGCGCGAGGACAGGCCGTGGGCGCGCGCGGCCACGACATGGTCGGATTGCAGCACCTCGACCATCTCGGCGCGGTTGACGCGCAGGATCGAGGCAAGGCACGGGAAGGACAGCACCACCGCCGGCATGATGATGTGCGACAGCGCCATCCAGAACGTCGAGAACTGGCCGCGCAGCAGGCTGTCGACCAGCAGGAAATGGGTGATCGGCTCGGGCGGCCGCGCCACCAGCGGCAGCCGGCCGGACACCGGCAGCAGGCCGAGCTCGACCGCGAAGAGCAGTTGCAGCAGGATGCCGAACCAGAAGGCCGGCAGCGCCACGCCCGAGATCGAGAAGATGCGGGTGGCGTGGTCGAGCCAGCTGTTGCGGTAGACCGCCGACAGGATGCCGAGCGGCACGCCGACGACGATGCCGAGCCCCATGGCCACGAGGACCAGCTCGAGCGTGGCCGGCGCATAGCGCATCAGCTCGTCGAGGACCGGCCGGGTCGTGACGATCGAGATGCCGAGGTCGCCTTGCAGCAGGTCCGACATGTAGACGACGAACTGCTCGGGCAGCGACTTGTCGAGGCCGTGCTGGACGCGGATGGTCTCGACCATGTCCTCGGTCGCGTTGGGGCCGGCGACGAGGCGGGCGGGATCGCCGGGCGCCACATTCGTGATGAGGAATGTGAGCGCGGCGATGCCCAGCATCGTGGCGGCCAGCGTGACCAGCTTTCGCAGTGTGAAGCTCAGCATGTCGGTCTTCCGTCGGCGCGGGAAGGAACGGGCGTTCCTTCCCGCGGGGTTCCGTCGCGCTATTCGGCGTCGATCCACAGCGGGTAGAGATCAACCTCGCCGGTGAAGCGCACGGGGCTGAACTGGAAGCCCTTCAGGTAGTCGCGATGGGCCCAGCGCCGGTTCTGCAACATGCCGAACACTTCCGGCTGGTCGGCGACGATCTGCGTCTGGATCTCGGCGTAGAGCCTGGCGCGCTCGTCCCAGTCGGTGCTGGCGCGGGCCTGGTCGATCTTCTGCGACACCTCGGCGTTGTCGTAGAAGGCCATGGCGTAATACTGGCCCCAGCTGTTCTTGTGGTACTGGTAGGCCACCGCGTCGGGATCGGTCGAGATCGGGGTGACGTAGACCGAGGTCATCGCCGGCGAGGTCTCGACGCGCGAGCCGTTGGCGACCATGTTCGGCCACTGCTCGGGCGTGATCTCGACATTGATGTTCAGCTCCTTCAGGTTCTCCAGAAGCACGAGGCCGATGCGTCGCGCCTCCTCCAGCCCCGCGACGTGGACGTAGGGCAGGGTGATGCCGCCGTCGGGATAGGCCGACCTGGCGAGGTATTCCCTGGCCTTGGCCATGTCCTTGCGCGGGATGTCCGGCACGGCGATGTGGCCGCGCATGGCGTCGGGCAGCGGGCTGGTCTGGAGCGAGGCGGCGCCGTTGTAGATCTGGATCAGCGCGTCGTAGTCGAACGCATAGGCGATCGCCTTGCGCAGGTTGAGGTCGGCGGTCGGGCCCTGCTGGGTGTTGAACTTGATGCCGAAGGTCGTCATGCCCTTGTGGTCCTGGATGACGAGGCCGGGCACGTTGGCGATCTGGACGTAGTCGTCCGAGGTCAGGCCCTCGGCGATGTCGACCTCGCCGCGCTGCAGCGACGCCTTCTGGGCGGCGGGCTCGCGGATGATGCGGTAGATGACGCCGGCGGGGCGCTTGTCGGCCTGCGGCCAGCCCTTCCAGTAGTCGGCGACCGATTCGAGCTCGTAGAGCACGTTCGGCTCCCAGCGGCCGATCCTGAACGGGCCGGAGCCGGCCGCGTTCTCGGTCAGCCAGGCTTCGCCGTAGTCGCCGTTGACCTCGTTGGCCTGCACCTGGGCCGGGTTGACGACGAACCACCACGGCAGGAACGACAGGAACGGCGCGTAGGGCGCCTTCAGCTCGAACTTCACGGTGCGGTCGTCGACGACGCTGATGCCCTCGGGCGCGAGGAAGTCCTTCAGCATCCAGGCGACGCCCTTGTTGAGCTTGAGCCCGCGCTCGAAGGAATAGCGCACCGCTTCCGCCGTGACCGGATCGCCGTTGTGGAACCTGGCGTTGTCGACCAGCCTGAAGGTCCAGGTCTTGCCGTCCTCGCTGCTCTCCCAGCTCTCGGCGAGCCACGGCTTGATCTCGGCCGGGTCGCCCTCGTACTTGACGAGCGCGTCGTAGACCGCCTGCTGGACCATGCGCGTCGACCAGTCGTAGCGCACATGCGGGTCGAGCACGGGGATGGCCTGGCGGCCGGCGAACACGATGATGTTGCCGTCGGGCGTGCGCTCGAACGCGCCGGCGGGCCCGGCGAGCATCGAGCCCGCGAGCAGGGCCCCGACGACCGTGGACAGGAGGAGCTTTCTCGTCATGTCAGTGTTCCCTCTTGATTTTGAACAGGTTGGCCTGGTTCGTTCTCAGATCATCTGGCGCACGACGCCGGCGACGAGGCGTCGCGACAGCAGCACCGGCGCGTCGATCGCCGAGCGGACCTCGCAAAGCATCGCGTCGGAGTAGCCCATGCAGTGCATGACGACGAGGTCGCAGCCGGCGACGCCCCTGGCGCGCGTCGCCATGTCGTCGCCCGCATAGGGCGAGGCGGAGACGACCCGGGGGTCGCCGGCGAACACGTGGCGCTTCGCGAACTCCGCGACCTGGCGCTCCAGCGGCACGATGACGCCGAGCTGCCGGCAGGAGGCGGCCAGCGCCTCCACGGTCGAATCGACGATGCGCTGGGCCTCCACCACGAGCGTGTTCTTCAGCGGGTCGATGCGCGTGCCCGTGCACAATAGCACGATCAGGTCGAAGCCGGCGGCGTCGATTTCGGCCAGAAGCGCGTTGAGGCGCTCCTCCGTGCGCTCCTTGGAGACGACGATCTCCTCGCCGCTTCTCAGGCGCGTCGCGAAGGACAGCTCGCCGTCGCGGGCGCGAAAGCCGTCGAGGCCGGCGCCGTCGAGGCCGTCGAGAACGCCGAATTCCTCATGGGCGGGGGCGCGTTCCAGCCCCGCGGCGATCTCCGCCATCATCTCCGGCACGATGTCGCTGCGCGGCGTCTGCCCGATGGTGACGAAAGCTATGCGCGAAACGCTGGCCATGCGCGGCTCCGGTCTTCCTTGCGTGGAATTCAGAAGATCGAGCGTAACCGCCGAAAAGGCATCCGCACTATAGGGAGTATTCCCTAGTCGGCCGCAGCGAGGATGCGCGGCGGCCGGGGGGGAGGGGGAGGAGCATGGCGGCCGCCTTCGTCGCGGCCGGCGGGGGGCTCAGGGATGGCCGGCGGAGACCACCATGCGGATGAGCGCGCCGGAGGAGGTGACCTCCATCTTGCTCATGACGTTGGAGCGGTGGATCTCCACCGTCTTCGGGCTGATGTCGAGCTGGCGGGCGATCGCCTTGTTGGACAGCCCCTCGGCGACCAGCGACATGACCTGCCGCTCGCGCGGGGTCAGGCGCATCAGCCGCTTGGAGAATTCCGGCGGAAGGCCCGGCAGGCTGATGCGTTGCGGGCGGTAGAGCAGGAGCCGGATGGCGCTGGCGATGATGCGCCGGGCCAGCACCACCGGCTTGCCGGACGCCTTGGCCACCATCTCCCGGTCGGCCTCGGTGAAGCTGACGGAGTTCAGCACGATGATCTCGCATTCGGCGAGGTCGAGCAGCGCCCGCGCCAGCGATTCGCGGTCGCCTTCCGCGGCGTGGGTGGCGGTGACGCGGTACGGCTGAAGCGCCGGGATGTCGAGCTCGTTGATCTGGCGGGCCAGCGGCTGGATCAGGCCCACGGACGAGCCCTGCGCGGCAAGCGAGATAACGGCGGATTCGAGCGCGCGCTGGGCGTTGACCGTCGGGCAGGTGCTCTCGAAGTCGCGGAAAAGGCCGGTCGAGAGGATGACCACGAGATCGTACTCGTTCGAGCGGAAGCCGGCGACGAGCCTGGCCATCCGCTCGCCGATGCGGACCTTGGACACCACGATCCGGCTCTTGTCGGCGAGCTTGGTGATGATGCTGGTCTCGCCCGGGCGCACGCGCAGCGCGTCGATCTCGCGCGGCGTCAGCCCGTCCAGCGCGCCGAGCTCCAGCGCCTCGATGGGGATGTCGAGGTTGCACAGCATCTCGCCGATCAGGTCGGAGCGCGGCGTCTGGCCCACGCTCACGAACATCACGCGCCGCACCCGTTCGGCGTGGTCGCCCTGCGAGGGTTCCTGCTCTATATCGTGCGCATCAGACGCCAAAGGCACTCCTTCGCCAGTTCTTGCGGCCGTTCCTTTCGCACACTTCCGCGAGCTAGGGGCAGTCCCCTATATGTTTCACGGCGCCTCCGACGTTAGCTTCTAGCATATCTTTCGGAGGTGAACATGATCCGTGACTTCGCGGCGGACGAGATCGATCCGTTGGCCATAGGCGCCTGGATACTGGGAACCGGCGGCGGCGGCAGCCCCTATCTCGCCCAGCTCAACCTGAAGAAGCTCTATCGCGACGGCCGTCGCTGCAAGCTCATCGATCCGCTGGCGCTCGACGACGGCGACGCCGTCGCGGTGGTGTCGAAGATGGGCGCGCCGCTGGTCGGGCAGGAGCGCCTGGTCGATCCCGCCCATCTCGCCCGCGCCGTGCGGCTGATGGAGGAATATACCGGCAAGCCGTTCCGCGCGGTGATGAGCGTCGAGATCGGCGGCGGCAACGCGCTGTCGCCCTTCCTGGCCGGCGCCGTCCTCGACATCCCCGTGGTGGACGCCGACGCGATGGGCCGGGCCTACCCCGAAGCGCAGATGACCTCCTTCGCCATCGGCGACCTGCAGATGTACCCGCTCACCCTCGTCGACTGCCGCGACAACGAGGCGATCGTCGCCAGGGCGGCGAGCTGGAAATGGATGGAGCGCATCTCGCGCAAGATCTGCACCGAGGTCGGCTCCACCTCGGCCACCTGCAAGGCGCCGCGCACCGGCAAGGAGGTCAAGGAATGGGGCGTGCTCCATACCGTGACCAAGGCGACCAGCCTCGGCCGCGCCGTGCTCGGCGCGCGCGCGGCGCACGCCGACCCGGTCGCGGCCGTGCTCGATCACGAGGGCGGCGTCGAGCTGTTCCGGGGCAAGGTCGTCGACGTCGACCGCACCACGACCGGCGGCTTCCTGCGCGGCGCGGCGAAGATCGAGGGGCTCGACGGCGACCGCGGCTCGACGCTGGAGCTTTCGTTCCAGAACGAATGGGCGGTCGCCTTCCGCGACGGCGCGCCCATCGCCATGACGCCGGACCTGATCTGCCTTCTCGACACGGTCTCGGGCGAGGCGATCGGCACGGAAACCGTCCGCTACGGGCAGCGCGTCACCGCCGTGGCGCTGCCGGCGCCGGCCGTGCTCCAGACGCCCAAGGGGCTGGAGCATGTCGGCCCGCGCGCCTTCGGCTACGACATCGAGTTCAAATCGGTATTCGCATCATGAAACGCATTGGCATTGATGTCGGCGGCACCAACACGGATGCCGTCCTGATCGACGGCGAGACGGTGCTCGACGCCGTCAAGCTTCCCACGACCTCGGACGTGATGCAGGGCGTCGTCAACGCCATCGGCTCGGTCATGGCGCGCCAGCCCGGCGGCGCGAGCCCGGTCGATGCCGTGATGATCGGCACCACGCACTTCACCAACGCCGTCGTCGAGCGCGCGCGCCTGGAGCGGGTCGGCGCCATCCGCATCGCCATGCCGGCCGGCGCGTCGCTGCCGCCCATGGTGGACTGGCCCGACGACCTGCGCGAGGCCGTCGACCCGATGAGCTTCATGGTCGAGGGCGGGCACGAATATGACGGGCGCCCGCTCGTGCCGCTGGACCGGGAGGCCGTGCGCGAGGCCGCGATGCGCATTCGCGACGCCGGCATCCGCTCCGTCGGCATCACGGCCCTGTTCTCGCCGCTGACCACCGAGTGCGAGACCGAGGCCGCCGACATCGTGCGCTCCGTCATCCCGCAGGCGCGCATCACGCTGTCGCATACGCTCGGGCGCATCGGCCTGCTCGAGCGCGAGAACGTCACGCTGCTGAACGCCGCCCTTCAGGGGCTGGGCGAGGGCACCGTCGACGCCTTCGCCGAGGCGCTGCGCGAGTCCGGCATCCACGCGCCGTTCTACCTGACGCAGAACGACGGCACCGTCGTGCTGGCGCGGGTCGCGGCGGCGAACCCGGTCTACAGCTTCGCCTCCGGCCCGACCAACTCGATGCGCGGCGCCGCGTTCCTGACCGGGCTCAAGGAGGCGATGGTCGTGGACGTGGGCGGCACCACCTCCGACATCGGCTGCCTCGTCGGCGGCTTCCCGCGCGAGGCCAACAACGTCGTGGAGGTGGGCGGCGTGCGCACGCTGTTCCGCATGCCCGACCTTCTGCCGATGGCGCTCGGCGGCGGCACGATCATCGACCTCGACAAGGGCACGATCGGCCCGCGCAGCGTCGGTTACCGCATCACCAGCGAGGCGCTGGTGTTCGGCGGCTCCACGCTGACCACGACGGACGTCGCCGTCGCGGCCGGGCTGGTCGAGATCGGCGACCGCGACCGGGTGAGGCATCTCGACCGGGGCGTCGTCCGCGACCTGCTCAAGCGCATCGAGGTCATGGTCGAGGACAATGTCGACCGCATGAAGACCTCGGCCGAGGGCGTCAGGCTCATCGCGGTCGGCGGCGGCTCCTTCCTCATCCCCGAGCGGCTCAAGGGCGCGAGCGAGGTGCTGCGCGTCGAGCATGCCGGCGTGGCCAACGCGCTCGGCGCCGCCATGGCGCAGGTGTCGGGCGAGGTCGACCAGGTCTTCTCCGGCATGGGGCGCGACGCCGCGCTGGCCGAGGCCGTGAAGATCGCCCGCGAGCGCGCGATGGAGGCGGGCGCGAGGCCCTCGTCCATCGTCACGCTGGAGGCCGAGGACATCCCGATCGCCTATCTGCCGGGCGACGCCCGGCGCGTGCGGGTGCGGGTGGTCGGCGACATCTCCTTCTCCAGGACCTCGAAGGCGGCCTGAGCCGGCGCCCGGCCTTCCCGCATGCTTGCCTGACCCGAGGCCCGCCGCCCGCGGCGGGCCTTCGCTCATTCCCCGGCCTTGCGGTTGTAGACGTCCTCCAGCCGCACGATGTCGTCTTCGCCGAGATAGCTGCCGGTCTGCACCTCGATCAGCACCGCGGGCTCGGCGCCGCGGTTGGCCAGCCGGTGGACCGTGCCCTGCGGCACATAGGCCGACTGGCCGGGCAGGAGCGTGCGCGTCTGGCCGCCGATGGTCACCTCGGCCTCGCCGGTCACCACCACCCAGTGCTCGGCGCGGTGCGCGTGCTTTTGCAGCGACAGCACCCCGCCCGGCGCCACCACCGTGCGCTTGACCTGATAGCCATCGCCCCGGTCGAGCCGCTCGTAGCTGCCCCACGGCCGCAGCGTCAGCAACGTCTCCACCGCCTCCGGCCGGCCCTCGGCGGCAAGCCGCTCGACCAGCCCGCCGACGTCGCCGGCATGCGCCTTGGGCATGACGAGCAGGCAGTCGCGGGTCGAGACCACGACCGTGTCGCGCACGCCGACGAGCGCCGTCAGCCGGTCGGGGGAGTGGACGAGATTGCCGCTCGCCGCCACCAGCGCCGCCTCGCCCACGACCGCGTTGCCGGCCTCGTCGCCGTCGATCATGCCGCCGACCGTGTCCCAGCTTCCCACGTCGGACCAGCGGTAGCCGACGGGCAGCACGGCGGCCCGGTCCGTCCTTTCCATCACCGCGCGGTCGACCGCGACGGCCGGCGCGGCCGTGAAGCTCGCCTCGTCGAGCCGCAGGAAGTCGAGATCCGGCCGTGCCCCGCCATGCGCCGCGCGCACGGCGTCGAGGATCGCCGGCTGAAGCCGCGCCAGCTCGTCGAGGAAGGCGTCGGCGCGGAACAGGAAGTTGCCGCTGTTCCACAGCCAGCTCTCGGCGACGAAGCGTTCGGCCCGCGCCGCCGCCGGCTTCTCCACGAACCGCTCGACGGCCATGGCGCGGCGCAGCCTTCGGCCCGGCAGGATGTAGCCGTAGCCGGTGGCGGGCCTGTCCGGCCGGACGCCGAAGGCGACGAGCCGGCCGTCGCGGGCATCGGGCGCGGCCTCGCGCATCGCCTGCGCGAAGGCGCCGCCTTCGGGGATGTGGTGGTCGGCCGCCAGCACCGCCACCAGCGCGTCGGGCGCGCGCGCCAGCGCCTGGAGGCAGCCGGCGGCGACGGCCGCGCAGGTGTTGCGCGGCGCCGGCTCGAGCAGGATGTCGGCCGCGATCCCGATCCGCGCCAGGTTCTCGGCGAGCAGGAAGCGGTGATCGTCGGCGCCCACCACCACCGGGCGCGGGTCGAAGGGAAGGCCGCGGCAGCGCAGCGCCGCCTGCTGGAACAGCGAATGCCGGCCGCCCGCTTCCTCGCGGCCGAAGCTCAGGAATTGCTTGGGCCGCGCGGCGCGCGACAGCGGCCACAGCCTGGTGCCGGCCCCGCCGCTCAGGATGATGGGGATGATGCCTGCCGCCACGTCTCCTCCGCCCCGAGGAACCGCCCGCCTCAGCGGCCGTTGACGAGGTCGGCCGCGATGTCCATGCGGCCGGTGAGCCGCATCTTGTAGACCTGATAGTTCTCCATCACGCGCTGCACGTAGCTGCGCGTCTCGGTGAACGGGATGCGCTCGATCCAGTCCACCACCTGCTCGACCGACTTGCCGCGCGGGTCGCCGTAGCGCTCGACCCACTGCTGGGCGCGGCGTGGGCCGGCATTGTAGCCGGCGAAGGTGAGCACGTAGGAGCCCGAGAAGCGCGCGAGCTGCTCGCTGAGATAATGCGCGCCGAGCGTGGCGTTGTAGCCGGGATCGCTGGTCAGCTTGGCCGGCGCATAGGCCAGCCCAGCCTTCCGCGCCATCTCCCTGGCGGTGCCGGGCATGAGCTGGAGCAGGCCGAGCGCGCCCGCGCCCGACTTCGCCGCGACGTTGAACTCGCTTTCCTGCCGCGCGATGGCGTAGGCGAGCGCCTTGCCGGAGCCCGAGATGTTGGCGTTGGCGGGGATAGCGCCGGTCGGATGCGACAGCGCGCCCACGGGCAGGCCGCGCGCGGCCGCCCACTTGCCGACGCGCAGCGCCAGGAAATGGTTGCCCTGCCGCTCGGCCGCGACGGCCAGCAGCGCCAGCTCGCCGACGCTGGTCAGCTCCTGCGCCAGCCCGCGATAGAGCGCCTCGGCGCGGCGGGCGTGCCCGGCCTGCTCCAGCCGGCGGATCGCCTGCACCGCCTGCCGCCGCTCGAAATTCTGCCGGTCGGCGTCGCTGGGCGAGGGGTAGGCGGCCGCGATCGTGTCGCGGCCGAGCCGGGCGGCGGCGAGCTGGCCGTAGAAGGCGGTGCCATACTGCGCCGCGCGCTCGTAATGCTGGCGCGCGTTGCCCGGCCCGCCGGCTTCGGCCGCGCGGCCGAGCCAGTAATGGGCGCGCGACAGCGAGATCGGCCCGTCGGCGATCTCGGCGATGCGGGCGAAGTGGCGCGCGCCGGTCCTGGCGTCGCCGAGGCCGCGGAAGGCGTACCAGCCGGCGTGGAATTCGGCGTCCACGGCCAGCGCCGGGCTTTCGGCGGCGTGCGCGGCGGCGAGCTTGTAGGCGGTGGCGGCGTCGCCGAGGTCGAGCAGCTCGCGCGACAGCACCCGCCGCTCGACCCACCATGCGTCGGGATCGACCAGCGAGGCCGCGTCCTTCGGCGCCTTCAGCATCACGGCGGCGGCCTCGCGGTGCTTCTCGGCCCGGCGCAGGCGCCGCGCCTCGGCGAAGATCCATGCCGCGCCGCGCTGCGCCTTCGGCACGGCGTCGAGCAGGCTCCTGGCGTTCTTCTCGTTGCGCGTGACGGCGGCGAAGGCCTTCGCCAGCTCGCGCGCCCCGGCAAGGCCGGCCACCCGCTCGGCCGAGGCGAGGCGGTCGGCATAGAGCATGCGCTCCATGCGCAGGCGGTGGTCGGCGGCCGGGATGACCTTGCCGAACTCGCGGATGATCGCCTGCTCCTCCCTGGCCTCCAGCTTCTCGGTGCGCCAGATGTCGGCGAGCGCGGCGCGCGCCTGCGCCGTGTTGCCGGTCGCGAGATGGGCGCGCGCGAGCAGGATCGCGCCCTCCACCGTCTGCGGCCGCGAGGCGCCGAAGGCCGACAGCACCGTGCGCGGGCCGGGGTTCTCGCGGTACATCGCCCGCTCCGACGCCGTCCTGAGCCGCGCCATGCCCGGCCAGCCCGAAAGCGCATAGGCGGCGTCGGCGATCTCGCCGCTCGAGACGCCGTCGGCGCCCGAGGTGGCGATGGCCCACATCAGGATGGCGCGGTCGAGCGAGCTTGCCGGCAGGTTGTTGCGCACCAGCCGCGCGCGGGCGATGTCGCCGGAGGAGAGCGCGTCGAGGCCGTTCTTCAACTGGGTGACAGAGCCGCCGGTCGCCAGTTTCCCGGCCTTGACGGCGGCCTGCCCGGCGACGGCCCCGGTGGTGATGGCGGCGTCGATGGCGGCCGCGCTCGCGGCCGTGTGCGGGCGGTCGAACGGCAGCGGCCCCACGCTGGGCAGCACCGTGTCGGCGAGGGCGAGGCCGGGTGTGACGATGAGCGCCAGGCTCGCGAGCGCCACGCGGGCGCGCGGCCGAGCGTGGGGAAGGACGCGGGAGGTGACTTTCATGGCGTGTCGATCCCTGTTCCGGACAAGATACACGATGGACGGGCTTGCCGCGACCCTAGCCGCCGGCGGTGAAGATGGCGTAAACGAAAGGTTAGCGCAGCCGGCGCAATTCTTGCGACCACGCCTTGCGCGTCCCTTGTCGCGCGCAAGCGGCAAGACTATGGTGCGCGGCCTTCGTCTGGGCTAGAAGCCGGCGAAGACGAAAATCACCACGCCGACCAGGCGACATCCGGGAGCACACACCATGTTCAGAGGGTCCATGACCGCGCTCGTCACGCCGTTCACGCGCGATGGTGCCCTCGACAAGGACGCTTTCCGCGCCCTGGTGGAATGGCAGATCGGGGAGGGCACCAGCGGCATCGTTCCCGTCGGCACCACCGGCGAGTCGCCGACCCTGTCGCATGCCGAGCACCGCGAGGTGGTGGCGCTGGCCGTCGAGGCCGCTGCCGGCCGCGTGCCCGTCATCGCCGGCGCCGGCTCCAACAACACGGCCGAGGCGGTCTCGCTGGTGCAGCACGCCGAGAAGGTGGGCGCGAACGCCGTGCTCGTCGTCACGCCCTACTACAACAAGCCGACGCAGAAGGGGCTCTACCTGCATTTCGCCGAAGTCGCCAGGGCGACGTCGCTGCCGATCATCATCTACAACATCCCGCCGCGCTCGGTCGTCGACATGACGCCCGAGACGATGGGCCGGCTCGCCGCCGACTTCAGGAACGTCGTCGGCGTCAAGGACGCCACCGGCAAGATCGAGCGCGTGTCGGAGCAGCGCATGACCTGCGGCAAGGACTTCATCCAGCTTTCGGGCGAGGACGCGACCGCGCTCGGCTTCAACGCCCATGGCGGCGTCGGCTGCATCTCGGTCACGGCCAATGTCGCGCCGCGCCTGTGCGCCGAGTTCCAGGCGGCGACGCTTTCCGGCGACAGGGACCTCGCCATCGCGTTGCAGGACCGGCTGATGCCGCTGCACAAGGCGATCTTCGTCGAGCCGGGCGTGTCGGGCGCCAAATACGCCCTGTCGCGGCTCGGCCGGGTCGAGAACGTCGTGCGCGCCCCGCTCGTCACCGTCGAGGCCTCGACGGCCGAAAAGATCGACGCGGCCATGAGCCACGCCGGGCTTTTGAACTGACGCGCCGCGCGCGCGTTCCTCGACCATGGCCAAGGACAAGAGCAAGCCCGACACCAACGGAAAGACCGTGGCGGAAAACCGCAAGGCCCGCTTCGCCTACGAGGTCGTCGACACCTACGAGGCGGGCCTGGCGCTGACCGGCACCGAGGTCAAGTCGCTGCGCGAGGGCCACGCCAACATCCAGGAAAGCTATGCCTCGGTCGAGGGTGGCGAGGTGTGGCTGATCAACTCCTACCTGCCGGAATATCTCCAGGGCAACCGCTTCAACCACGAGCCGCGCCGCCGCCGCAAGCTGCTCCTCAAGAAGAAGGAGATGGCCAGGCTGGCGCAGGCCGTGGAGCGCGAGGGCATGACCATGGTGCCCCTGAAGATCTACTTCAACGAGCGCGGCCGCGCCAAGCTGCTGCTGGCGGTGGCGCGTGGCAAGAAGCTGCACGACAAGCGCGAGACCGAGAAGCAGCGCGACTGGGCGCGCGAGAAGGGCCGGCTGCTCAAGGAGCGCGGATAGGCGGCGCGGAGACGGCGCGGGGCGCTTTCCGCAAGCGCCGGCGCGGCGGGCAAGGGGACTGTCGCATGCGGATCGCGCATATGGTGTCGCATGGCGGGCTGAACGGCGTCGCCACCAGCTGCCGCACGCTGATCGAGGCGCAGCGCGCGGCCGGCCATGACGTCTTCCTCGCGGTCACGCCGCAGTCCTGGCTGGCGGCGAACCTCGAGCCCGGCGGCGTCACCCTGCTCGAAAGCGCCTTCAGGACGCGGCCGCGCGAGATCGCCCGCGTCGGCCACGCCATCCGCGACTGGGGCTGCGACGTGGTCCACTGCCACGGCAGCCGCGCCAACAAGTACGGCCTCGTCTACCGTTTCGCCGGCCCGGTGCCGGTGGTGGCCACCGCCCACGCCGCGCTGTTCCAGTTGCCGTGGCGCTGGTTCTCAGCCGTCATCGCGCCGAGCGAGGCGACGGCCGACTACCATGCGCGCGTGAACCGGGTGCCGCGCCGGCGCATCCATCTGGTCGCCAACGCGGTGCGCATGCCCGCCGCCGGCACGGACCTCGCCGCGGCGCGCCGGAACGCGCGCCGGGCGCTGGGGCTGGGCGAGGCGGAATTCGTGATCGGCACGGTCGGCGAGATCGGCGAGCGCAAGAACCAGGTCGACCTGCTGCGCGCCGCGGCAAGGCTTCCCGACGGCCTCGGGCCGGTGACGCTGGTCCTCGTCGGCGGCCTGCCGCCGCACGGCGAGCCGATGCAGGGCTGGAACGAGGCGCTGGCGGCCGCGTCCGCGCGCCATCGCGTCGTCCTCGCCGGCCAGCGCGACGACGGCGCGGCGCTGACGGCGGCCTTCGACCTGTTCGGCTTCGTGTCGCGCATGGAGCAGGGGCCGATCGCGCCGCTGGAGGCGATGGCCAACGGCATCCCCGTCCTGACCTACCGTGTCGGCAACCTGCCCGAGATCGTCGGGCACGGCCGCACCGGCTTCCTCGTCGGGCAGGGCGATGTCGAGGGCTTCGCGCGCCTTGCCGGCGAACTCATGGGCGACATCGAAAGGCTGCGGCAGGTCGGGGAGAACGCCCGGCGGGAGATCGCGGCTCGCCTGTCGCCGCAGGCCATGGAGCGCGGCACCGAGGCCGTCTACCGCGCCGTCATCGGCTCGCGCGCTCCGGCGCGTCCCGCGCCGGTTCGAGGAAATCCCTGATCGCGGCGAACACGTCCACGAACATCGCCTCGGTCAGCCGGCCGGTGTTGGTGTTGTAGCGCGAGCAGTGGTAGCTGGAAAACAGCGCCACCTTGCCCGCCTGCCGGCGCGCGCCGTGGGCGAAGGGGTGGTCGGCCACGCGCAGCCCCAGCGCCCGCACGGTCGACTGGTGCGCCACGGTGCCGAGCGCCAGGATCGCGCGCAGGTTGGGGAAGCGCGCGATGGTGGCCGTCAGGAAGCGGCGGCAGGTTGCGATCTCCGCGCCGGTCGGTTTGTTCTCCGGCGGCACGCAGCGCACCGCGTTGGTCAGCGCCGCACCGAGCAGCTCGACGCCGTCGTCCGGCCGCGCCCGGAACGTGCCGTGCGAGAAGCCGAAGCGCGACAGCGTCGAATAGAGCAGCTCGCCGGCATAGTCGCCGGTGAAGGGCCGGCCGGTGCGGTTCGCCCCGCGCAGGCCGGGCGCCAGCCCGACGATCAGCAGCCTGACCGTGTCGTCGCCGGCGGCGGCCGGGAATGTCGGCACCGGCGCGTTGAACCAGCCCGGCTCGCGGCCGCGCCATCCGGCGATGAAGCCGTGCAGGCGCGGGCACAGCGCGCAGTCGCGGTGCGGTTCGGCCGCCGGCGCGGCGGGGGCGGCGCTCACTGCCCGTCTTCGTCGTAGGCGACCTCGGGCTCGGGCCTGCGGGCCGGCCGCTCGCCCGGGTCGCGGCCGATCTCGGCCTTGAGCGATTGCAGGTCGATGAAGTGGTCGGCCTGCCGGCGCAGGTCGTCCGAGATCATCGGCGGCTGCGAGGCCATGGTCGAGACGATGGAGACCTTGCGCCCCTTGCGCTGGAGCGCCTCGACCAGCGTGCGGAAATCGCCGTCGCCGGAGAAGATGACGTAATGGTCGACGATTTCGACCAGCTCGAGCGTGTCCACCGTCAGCTCGATGTCCATGTTGCCCTTGATCTTGCGGCGGCCGGAGGAGTCGGTGAACTCCTTCGCCGGCTTCGTCACCACCTTGTAGCCGTTGTAGTCGAGCCAGTCGATCAGCGGCCGGATCGAGGAATATTCCTGGTCCTCCACCAGCGCCGTGTAATAATAGGCGCGCAGCAGGTAGCCGCGCTTCTGGAAGCTGGCCAGGAGCTTGCGGTAGTCGATGTCGAAGCCGAGCGCGCGCGACGTGGCGTAGAGATTGGCTCCGTCGATGAAGAGGGCGATCTTTTCGCGTGAATCGAACATGATGAAAATTCCTTTGATTCAATAACGCTGAAATAGCGTTCCGAACCGTTCATTCCAAGAGGCCGCCCCGGCCGTCCGGCGCATCTTGCGGGCGCCGCGGGGCGGGCCGGCCGAAGATTCTACGGCGCGCCGGCGCGCTGCCGCCATCACGATTTCGGGATCGCTCCGCCGGCGAGGGACGGTTGACCTTCCCGTGGCTGGAAGGTGCAGGAATCGACGCTGCAACCGCCCCGACACCCACGCCAAGGAGGTTCCGATGGCACGCCCGCTTTCCCTGTTTTCCGCAATCGCCCTTGCCGCCTGCGTGGTCGCCGCGCCGGGGGCGCGGGCGCAGGACGCCCATGGCGGGCACGAGGGCCACAGCGCAGCCTCGCAGGCCTATATGGACGCCATGGCCGCGATGAACGAGGCGATGGAGGCGATGCGGATGAGCGGCGAGCCCGGCATCGACTTCGCGCTGATGATGATCCCGCACCACCAGAGCGCCATCGACATGGCAAGGGCCTATCTGGACAGCGGCGACGGCGACCCGGAGCTGACGAAGCTGTCGCAGGAGGTCGTCGCCGCGCAGGAGGCCGAGATCGCGTTCCTGCGGGCGTGGCTGGCGAGGAAAGGTCGCTAGGCGCGGGCGCTCCGGCGCCGCATCGTCATCGAAAGCTTGTATTTGGCGTGCGATCGCGATATGGACCGCCGGACTCTCCGAAAATCCGATGAAAGGGGCGCCGTATGGCCCGCGTTACCGTTGAGGATTGCATCGACAAGGTCGAGAACCGCTTCGAGCTGGTGCTGCTCGCCGGCCACCGCGCCCGCCAGATCAGCCAGGGCGCGCCGATCACCGTCGATCGCGACAACGACAAGAACCCGGTGGTCGCGCTGCGCGAGATCGCCGACGAGACGCTGTCGCCCGACGATCTCAAGGAAGACCTGATCCACTCGCTGCAGAAGCACGTCGAGGTCGACGAGCCCGAGGTCGATCTGCCCGAGATCGCCGACGCCCCCGCCGGTGTGATCGCCGCCGAGGCCGACGACGACGACGTCGTCGCCTTCGACCGCATGTCGGAGGAGGATCTCCTCGCCGGCATCGAGGGTCTGGTGCCGCCGGAAAAGAGCGACGACTTCTGAGGCTGGCCCAGCGTCCGCCACTTTATCGGCGGTCAAATCGCGTCTATTGAGATCATGCGCCCGGCGGCCGCCGGGCGCATGTCTTGTTTTGAGCGACGGGAAAAGCCTCCATGATGCGACAATACGAGCTTGTCGAGCGCGTCCAGCGCTACAAGCCCGATGTCAACGAGGCGCTGCTCAACAAGGCCTATGTCTATGCCATGCAGAAGCATGGCCACCAGAAGCGCGCCTCGGGCGATCCCTACTTCTCGCATCCGCTGGAAGTCGCGGCGATCCTGACCGACATGCGCATGGACGAGGCCACCATCGCGGTGGCGCTGCTGCACGACACCATCGAGGACACGACCGCGACGCGCGCCGAGATCGACGCGCTGTTCGGCCCCGACATGGGCAAGCTGGTCGAGGGGCTGACCAAGCTCAAGAAGCTCGACCTCGTCTCCAGGAAGGCCGAGCAGGCGGAGAACCTGCGCAAGCTGCTGCTGGCCATCTCCGACGACGTGCGCGTCCTCCTCGTCAAGCTCGCCGACCGGCTGCACAACATGCGCACGCTGGAGCACATGCGCCCCGACAAGCGCCTGCGCATCGCCGAGGAAACGATGGAGATCTATGCGCCGCTGGCCGGGCGCATGGGCATGCAGGACATGCGCGAGGAGCTGGAGGAGCTGTCCTTCAAGTACATCAACCCCGAGGCGTACAATGCCGTCACCGAACGGCTCGCCGAGTTCGTGGAACGCAACAGGGGCGTGGTCGAGGAGATCGAGCACGCGCTGTCGGACCTGTTCGTCAAGCACGCGCTCTATGCCGAGGTGAAGAGCCGGCTGAAGAAGCCGTGGTCGGTGTTCCGCAAGATGGAGACCAAGGCGATCTCCTTCGAGCAGCTTTCCGACATCATCGGCTTCCGCGTCATCGTCGCCAATGTCGAGGACTGCTACCGGGCGCTGGGCGCGATCCACACCGCGTGGTCGATGGTGCCCGGCCGCTTCAAGGACTACATCTCGACGCCGAAGCAGAACGACTACCGCTCGATCCACACCACCATCGTCGGCCCCTCGCGCCAGCGCGTCGAATTGCAGATCCGCACCCAGGCGATGGACACGGTGGCCGAATACGGCGTCGCCGCGCATTCGATCTACAAGGATCACGGCGACAAGGCCAACGGCGCCAGCCACTCCGTCTCCAAGGACACCAAGGCCTATGCGTGGCTGCGCCAGACCATCGAGGCGCTGTCGGAGGGCGACAACCCCGAGGACTTCCTCGAGAACACCAAGCTGGAGCTGTTCCAGGACCAGGTCTTCGCCTTCACCCCGAAGGGCCGGCTGATCGCGCTGCCGCGCGGGGCCACGCCCATCGACTTCGCCTATGCCGTCCACACCGATGTCGGCGACACCTGCGTCGGCGCCAAGGTCAACGGCCGCGTCATGCCGCTGATGACGGAGCTGAAGAACGGCGACGAGGTCGAGATCATCCGCTCCAAGGCCCAGGTGCCGCCGGCGGCCTGGGAGTCGGTCGTCGTCACCGGCAAGGCGCGCTCGGCCATCCGCCGCGCCACGCGCAACGCCATGCGCAAGCAGTATTCCGGGCTCGGCGCGCGCATCCTCGAGCGCGCCTTCGCCCGCGCCGGCAAGACGTTCACGCGCGAGGCGATCAAGCCGGTGCTGCACCGGCTCGCGCGCAAGGACGTCGAGGACGTGCTGGCCGATGTCGGGCGCGGCGAATTGTCGTCGCCCGACGTGCTCAAGGCCGTGTTCCCCGACCACAAGGAGGACCGCGTCGCCACCTCGCCCAAGGTGCGCGAGGAAGGCTGGTTCAACCTGCGCAACGCCGCCGGCATGCTGTTCCAGATCCCGGGCCTGCGCAGCCGCAAGGCCGGCGGCGGCGGCAAGGACGGCGGCGCGGTGCCGATCCGCGGCGCCCACGGCGACCTGCCGGTCTTCTTCGCGCCCGAGGGCGCGGTGCCCGGCGACCGCATCGTCGGCATCGTCGAGCCGGGCAAGGGCATCACCATCTATCCGATCCAGTCGCCGTCGCTCACCGCCTTCGACGACCAGCCCGAACGCTGGATCGACGTGCGCTGGGACATAGACGAGGAGAGGCGGGAGCGCTTTCCGGCCCGCATCTCCGTCACCGCCATCAACGAGCCGGGCTCGCTCGCCTCGATCGCCCAGACCATCGCGGCCAACGACGCCAACATCCACACCCTGTCGATGGCGCGCACCGCGCCCGACTTCACCGAGATGATCTTCGACCTCGAGGTCTGGGACCTGAAGCACCTGAACCGGCTGCTCTCGCAGCTCAAGGACAATTCGAGCGTCAGCGCGGCCAAGCGCGTCAACGGCTGACGGCGCGAGCGGAGAAACGACATGAACAGGGACGAAGTGCTGGGCATCTTCCGCGAGGCGGGCGCGATCCTCGAGGGCCACTTCATACTGACCTCCGGCCTGCGCAGCCCCGTCTTCCTGCAAAAGGCGCGCGTCTTCATGCACGCCGACAAGACCGAGCGCCTGTGCCGGGCGCTCGCCGCGCGGGTGCGTGAAAACGTGCCGGGCCGGATCGACTACGTCGTCGGGCCGGCGGTCGGCGGGCTGATCCCGGCCTACGAGACCTCGCGGCATCTGGGCGTGCCGGCCATCTGGGTCGAGCGCGAGGGCGGCGAGTTCCGCCTGCGCCGCTTCGAGATCGAGCCCGGCGCGCGCGTCGTCATCGTCGAGGACATCGTCACCACCGGCCTGTCGATCCGCGAGACGGTGGACTGCATGCGAAAGCTCGGGGCCGATGTGGCGGCGGCCTGCTGCATCATCGACCGCTCGGCCGGCAAGGCCGATGTCGGCGTGAAGCTGGTGGCGCTGGCTGAGTACGAGGTGCCGGCCTATCCCGCCGACGCGCTGCCGCCGGAGCTTGCCGCAATTCCGCCCGTGAAGCCGGGTAGCCGCAGCCTATGATCGTCGGCATCGGCAGCGACCTGATCGACATCAGGCGGGTGGAAAAGACGCTTGCGCGCCACGCCGAGCGCTTCATCACGCGCGTCTTCACCGAGATCGAGCGCGAGAAGTCGGAGCGCCGCAAGGAGCGCGCCGCCTCCTACGCCAAGCGCTTCGCGGCCAAGGAGGCCTGCGCCAAGGCGCTCGGCACCGGCATCTCGCGCGGCGTCTACTGGCGCGACATGGGCGTGGTCAACCTGCCGGGGGGCAAGCCGACCATGCGGCTGACGGGCGGCGCCGCCGTGCGGCTGGCCGAGATCATGCCGGACGGCCACGAGGCCTTCATCCACCTGACCATCACCGACGACTACCCGCTGGCGCAGGCATTCGTGGTCATCGAGGTAAGGCCGGCGCGGGGCTGACGCGGCTGTCGCGCGCTATTGCGTTGCCCCGTGCCGCCCGAGCCGCTAAGACGGAGCGCATTTCACGGAAGGACGGCATGAGCGTGGCTGACAAATCGCAGAAGAAATCCGGCGGCCTTGGCGAGACCGTCAGCGTCATCGTGCAGGCGCTGCTGCTTGCGCTCGTCATCCGCACCTTCCTGTTCCAGCCGTTCTCGATCCCCTCGGGCTCGATGCGTCCGACACTGCTCGAGGGCGACTATCTCTTCGTCACCAAATGGGCCTACGGCTATTCGCACCATTCGCTGCCCTTCTCGCCCAAGCTGTTCTCCGGCCGCATCTGGGGCAGCCAGCCCGAGCGCGGCGACGTCGCGGTGTTCAAGTTCCCGCCCAACCCCTCGCTCGACTACATCAAGCGGGTGATCGGCCTGCCGGGCGACCGCGTCCAGATGCGCGGCGGCCAGCTCTTCATCAACGGCGAGGCGGTGAAGCGCGAGAAGGTCGGCGAGATCGACAATCCCGACATCACCGAGATGAACCGCCCGGTCGAGGTCTGGCGCGAGACGCTGCCCAACGGCGTCTCCTACGACACGCTGGACCTGACCCCCAACGGCATCGGCGACGACACGCGCGAGTTCGTCGTGCCGGAAGGCCACTATTTCATGATGGGCGACAACCGCGACAACTCCACCGACAGCCGCTTCTCGGTCGGCTTCGTGCCGGAGGACCACCTCGTCGGCCGCGCCAACATCATCTTCTTCTCCATCGCCGGCGGCGCGAGCCCGCTCGAGATCTGGCGCTGGCCGTCCGAGCTGCGCGGCTCGCGCCTGTTCGACATGGTCCGGTGAGGACGGGCCGGGCGTGATGGCCGCCAAGCCGCAAAGCGACGCCGACCTTTCCGCCGCGGTCGAGGCGATCGCCGGCCTGACCTTCGCCGACACGGCCCTGCTGCGCCGCGCGCTCACCCACGCCAGCGCCGGCGAGGGCAAGGACTACCAGCGCCTCGAATTTCTCGGCGACCGGGTGCTGGGCCTCGTCGTGGCGCAGATGGTGTTCGAGGCCAACCCGCGCGCGCCCGAGGGCGAGCTGTCGCTGCGGCTCAATGCGCTGGTCAACGCCGAGACGCTTGCGGAAATCGCCGACGAGATCGGCCTGTCCGGGCTGATCGTGGCCGGCAGCGAGCTGCGCACGCTCACCGGCCGCAAGCGCGTCAACCTGCGCGCCGACGTCATGGAGGCGCTGATCGCCGCGCTCTACCTCGAAGGCGGGCTGGAGGCGGCGCAGCGCTTCATCCGCCGCTACTGGGAAGGCCGCTCGAAGGCGCCGACGGCCGCGCGCCGCGACGCCAAGACCGAGTTGCAGGAATGGGCGCATCAGGTGGCCAGGGCAGTGCCGGCCTATGCGGTGGAAAAGCGCGAGGGGCCGGACCACGACCCGGTCTTCGAGGTGTCGGTGCGCATCGACGGCATGAAGCCCGCCACCGGCACCGGCCGTTCCAAGCGCGAGGCCGAGCAGGCGGCCGCCGCCGCCGTGCTGCTGCGTGAAGGCGTGTGGCGCGAGGAGCGCGAGGCATGAGCGAGACCGTGCAGGACCGGGGACAGGCGCCGACCCGCTCCGGCTTCGTGGCGCTGATCGGCGCGCCCAATGCCGGCAAGTCGACGCTGCTGAACCAGCTTGTCGGCACCAAGGTGTCGATCGTCACCCACAAGGTGCAGACCACGCGCGCGCTGGTGCGCGGCATCGCCACGCACGGGACGGCGCAGATCGTCTTCGTCGACACGCCCGGCATCTTCAAGCCGCGCCGCCGGCTCGACCGGGCGATGGTCACCACCGCCTGGGGCGGGGCCAGGGACGCCGACGTCGTGCTGGTGCTGATCGACGCCGAGCGCGGCATCAAGGGCGACGCCGCGACCATCCTGGAGAGCCTCGAAAGCGTGCGCCAGCCCAAGGTGCTGGTGTTGAACAAGGTCGACCGCGTCAAGCGCGAAAGCCTGTTGAAGCTGGCTGCCGACGCCAACGAGCGGGTCGGTTTCGAGCGCACCTTCATGGTTTCCGCGCTCACCGGCTCCGGCTGCGCCGACCTCCTCGACTGGCTGGCGACGCGCCTGCCGGAAGGGCCGTGGTACTACCCGGAAGACCAGATTTCCGACCTGCCCATGCGCCAGCTCGCCGCCGAGATCACCCGCGAGAAGCTCTACCTGCGGCTGCATCAGGAGCTTCCCTATTCCTCCCATGTCGAGACCGAGAAGTGGGAGGAGAAGAAGGACGGCTCCGTGCGCATCGAGCAGGTGATCTATGTCGAGCGCGACAGCCAGAAGAAGATCGTGCTCGGCCACAAGGGCGAGACCATCCGCGCCATCGGCCAGGCCGCGCGCAAGGAGATCGGCGACATCCTCGAGCAGAAGGTGCATCTGTTCCTGTTCGTCAAGGTGCGCGAGAACTGGGGCGACGATCCCGAGCGCTACCGCGAGATGGGGCTCGACTTCCCGGGCTGAACGAGCTCCTTCTCGAAGAAGAAGTCGGCATAGAGGTTGTCGTTGTAGCGCGCGATCTCGCGATAGCCGGCCTTGCGGTAGAGCGCCTGCGCCTCGCCGAGCGCCCGGTTGGTGTCGAGGCGCACGCGCTTCATGCCGAAACCGCGCGCCGCTTCCTCCAGCATATCGAGCAGCCGCCGCGCCAGACCCATTCCGCGCGCTTCGGGCGCGATCCACATGCGCTTGATCTCGCCCGTTTCGGCGTCGAGCGCCCTGAGCGCGCCGCAGCCGACCGCGCGCCCGTCGATCCGGGCGATCAGGAAGCAGCCCTTGCCCTCGTCCTGAGGCGCGTCGCGCGCATAGCCGCCGGCCCCGGGGTCGAAACCGCGCTCGAAGCGCGCGTCGAGCTCGCGGAAATAGGCTTCGACGCAGCGCACCGCGTCCTCGCTGTCGGCGGGCTCGCTTGCGATCTCGACCGGCGCTGCCGCCCTTTCTGTCTGCTTCGTCTCCATGGTCGGAGCCTGGCCTTATATCGGCTCCCTTTCAAGAGGCCGCCGCGCCCGCCTTGAATTCCTCCCCGCCTTGGTGAAAGGCTTCGGGAATGGAATGGCGCGACGAGGGAATCATTCTCGGCACGAGGAAGCATGGCGAGACCAGCGCCATCCTCGAGGTGATGACGCGCGCCCACGGTCGCCATCTCGGCCTCGTGCGCGGCGGCCGCTCGCGGCGCATGCAGCCGGTGCTGCAACCCGGAAACCGTGTCGATCTCGTCTGGCGCGCCCGCCTGGACGAGCATCTGGGCCTGTGGCAGGTCGAGGCGCTGGAGCTTCACGCCGCGCGCCTGTTCGACAGCGCCTGCGCCGTCTACGGCCTCCAGACCATCGCCGCGCATCTGCGGCTCCTGCCCGAGCGCGACCCGCATGCCGGCCTCTACGACACGCTTTGCCTGATGATCGCCCATCTCGACGAGCCGTCCTCGGCGGGCGAGCTGATCGTGCGCTTCGAGCTTCTGGTGCTGGAGGAGCTCGGTTTCGGCCTCGACCTTGCGCGATGCGCCGCGACGGGGAGCGCCGAAGACCTCGCCTTCGTGTCGCCGAAATCCGGCCGTGCGGTGAGCCGCGAGGCGGGCGCGCCCTGGGCGGACAGGATGCTGGCGCTGCCCGCCTTCCTGCGGCGCGGGGCCGGCATCCGGCCCGACCTCGCCGCCATGGAGGATGCCTTCCGGCTGACCGGCTTCTTCCTTGCCCGTCATGTCTACGAACCGCGCGGCCTCGATGCCCCCGAGGCGCGCGCCGGCCTCATCGCGGCGCTGCGGCGCCGGCTATCGCATCGTGAAGGAGAGGATGCCGCATGAGTGAAATCGAGCTTTTCCCAGGCCATGTCTCGCGGCTTGGCCTGGGCAGCATCCCCCATGCCGACATCGCCGAATATTCCGGCCTCCAGCTCCTGCGCCGCGTGGTGGCGGGCGATTATCCTGCGCCCTCGATCGCGGCGCGGATGAACTTCGCCCTCGTCGAGGTCGAGGAGGGCAGGGCTGTGTTTCGCGGCCTGCCGGGCGAGCGGCATCTGAACCCGCTCGGCGGCGTGCATGGCGGCTGGGCGGCGACGATGATGGATTCGGCGCTCGGCTGCTGCGTGCATACGCTGCTCGGCATCGGCGAGGCGTTCTCCACCGCCGAGATGAAGATCAACTACACGCGGCCGATCACGCCGCAGACCGGCATCGTCACCTGCGAGGGCAAGGTGGTGCACAAGGGCCGCACGATGGCGGTGTCGGAGGCGCGGCTGGTCGACGGGCAGGGGCGTCTGCTCGCCTTCGGCACCGAGACCTGCGCCATATTCCCGATGTCGCGCCTGCAAAGGTGAGCCGGCCTCGAAGCTGAGGCAATGTCGGGGGGCATGTCCGATCACGATAAAGAAAGCGGGCCGCAATGGAACTGATCGTCATCATCGCCCTCGTCGTCGCGGCCGTGACCCTTCGCAGGCAGAACACGCGCCTCGCCGCGCTGGAGCGGGACGTGGCCGGCCTGCGCGCGCTGCTTTCGGGCGGCGAGCCCGTCGCCGCTGCCGTGGCGGACGAGCCCGCGGCCGAGGCCGCCGCTTCCCCGGTCGAAGACGTCGTCGCCGACGATGCCGAAGCCGACACTGCCGGGCCGTGGGCCGCCGCGGCGCGCACCGCCGGCGAGGAGGCGGAGGCGCAAGCCGTCGCCGCCCCGGCCGGGGCTCCTGCGCCGGCCCGGAAGCGCGACCTCGAAACCGCGCTCGGCACCCGCTGGGCGGTGTGGGTCGGCGGGCTGGCGCTGGCGCTCGGCGGCGTCTTCCTCGTGCGCTATTCCATCGAGGCCGGCATCTTCGGCCCGCGTGTGCGGCTGGCGGGGGCCGCACTTTTCGGCTTGGCTCTGGCCGCCGCGGGCGAGGTGGCGCGCCGGCGCGGGTTTCGCGCGCCGGCGGCCGGCGTCGCGGGCGCCCATGTGCCGGCGATCCTGACGGCCGCCGCCACCTTCACCCTGTTCTCGGCCGTCTATGCCGCCCACGGCATCTACGGCTTCATCGGGCCGGCCGCCGCCTTTACCCTGCTCGCGGCCATCGCGCTGGCGACGATGGCGCTTTCGCTGCTGCACGGCCAGGCGCTGGCCGGCCTCGGCCTCCTCGGCTCCTATGCCACGCCGGTCCTCGTTTCCTCGGAGGCGCCGGCCGTCTGGACGCTTTTCTCCTACCTCGCCCTGGTGCTGGCCGCCGCGGTCGCGGTCGCTTCCCTGCGGCGCTGGCGCTTCCTGTCCGGCGCGGCGTTCCTGGGCGCGGGCCTGTGGAGCCTCGCCTATCTCGGCACCTCCTTCGGGATGGACGCGGCCCCCGTGGCCGTGCTCAACGGCCTCGGCATCGCCGTGCTCGCCGGCCTGTGGCTGGCGCGGGCGGGCGAAGGCGAGCGCCGGCCGGACCCGGCTTCGCTCATCGCCGCCTTCTTCCTGTTCGTGGTGACGACCTTCTTCGCCCGCGGCATCGGCGGTGTGCCGCTCGGCGGCGGATACTGGGCTGCGGGCCTGCTGGCGGCCGCCCTTGCCGCGGCCGCCTGGCGCGAGCGCGCCGCCCCGCTTCTCCATGCCGCCGGCCTCGCCATGCTGTTCGTCGCCGGCCACGCCATCCTCGGCGGGCGCATCGACATCGACGTGCTCTATGGCGACCTGCTTTTCGACGGCGTGTGGTTGCAGCCGGGCGGCGATCCGTTCCTGCCGTGGTCGCTGGCGCTGGGCGGTCTGTTCCTCGCCGCCGGCGTCGCCGTCGCGCGGCTGGTGGCGCCGGCCGAGCCGGGACGCGCCGCCGCCTGGGCGTTCTGGGCGGCAGCCGTGCCGCTGTGGGTGGTGGCGACGGCGTGGCTGTCGCTGGGCGACCTCAACGTCGACTGGCGCTTTGCCGCCGGCGGCCTCGCCATCGCCGCCATCCTTGCCGTCGCCGCGGAGCTGGTCGGCCGCGCGGAGATGCCGGCGCAGGCGGGCGGCCGCGCCGTCTCCTGCCTGGTCGCCGGCGCGGCCGCCGCGCTCTGCTATGCGCTCCTCGCCGGCTTCGGCCCGGTGCTCACCACCGTGCTCACCGGCCTTGCCGCCGCGCTTCCCGCCGCCGCCACGCGCCTGCGCGCCTGGCCGGCGCTGGGCTGGGCCTCGGCCGGCTTCGCCGCCGTCGTGCTGGCGCGCATCGGCGTCGACCCGACCGTCGCCGGGCGGGATTTCCTTTCCGCCACCCCGGTGCTCAACGCGCTGACGCCCGGCTATCTCGTGCCGGCGGCGGCCGCGGCCTACGCCGCATGGCAGCTCGCGCGCACCACCGGCGGCCGGCCACGCCTGGCCATGGAGGCGTTTTCGGCGCTGTTCGCGCTCGTGGGGGCGGCGATGCTGGTGCGCCACGCCATGAATGGCGGGGTGATCGACGCCGGCGAGCCGTCGCTGGCCGAGCAGTCGATCTACAGCCTGATCATGATCGGCGGCGGCGCGATCCTGCTCGCGCTCGACCGCCGCGCGCCGAGCCCGGTGTTCCGCAACGGCTCCATCGCGCTCGGGGTGCTTTCGCTGCTGGCCGTCGTCCTGGCGCATCTGGGCCGGATGAACCCGCTCTTCACCAACGAGTCGACCGGGACGATCCCGGTCTTCAACCTGCTGCTTCTGGCCTATCTCCTGCCGGCCGTCACCATGGCGGCGCTGGCCTGGCGCGCGCACGGCCGGCGGCCCCGCTGGTATGTCGCGGGCCTTGCCTGCGGCGCGGTCGCGCTTGCGTTTGCCTGGGTCAGCCTGTCGATCCGCCGCCTGTTCCACGGCGAGTTCATCGGCGCGTGGAAGGGCATGGGCGCGGTCGAGACATACACCTATTCGGCCGCGTGGCTGGTCCTCGGCGTCGCGGTGCTGGTCGCGGGCCTGCGCTTCGGCTCGCGCGCTCTGCGGCTGGGCTCGGCCGCGCTGGTCGTGCTCGCCGTCGCCAAGGTGTTCCTCTACGACATGCGCGAGCTCGAAGGCGTGCTGCGGGCGCTGTCCTTCATGGGGCTGGGCGCGGTGCTGATCGGCATCGGCATGTTCTACCAGCGCATGCTGCCGGCCGGCCGCGCCGACGCGGCCGGGCAGGCGTGAGCCTCACTCGGCCGGTTGCAGCGCCGGCCGCTCGACCGGCCGCTCCTCGATCGGCCAGTGGACGACGGCCGCGAACACGCCGAGCGCCACGCCAAGCCACCACACCGGATCGTAGGTGCCGAAGGTGTCGTAGAGGTAGCCGCCCAGCCACACGCCCAGGAACGAGCCGATCTGGTGCGAGAAGAACACGACGCCGCCCAGCATGCCCAGATGCGCGGTGCCGAACATGATGGCGACCAGCGCGTTGGTCGGCGGCACGGTCGACAGCCACAGAAGCCCCATGACGACGGCGAAGACGACGACCGTTTCCGGCGTCTGCGGCAGAAGCAGGAAGGCCGCCACCAGCACCGAGCGGGCCAGATAAATGTAGGCGAGGAAGTACGGCTTGGAGTAGCGCTGGCCGATGGCGCCCGAGGCCAGCGAGCCGATGATGTTGAAGAAGCCGATCAGCGCCAGCGCGATCACCGCGTAGCGCGCCTCGATGCCGATGTCCGAGATGTAGGCCGGGAAATGCGCGGTGATGAAGGCGACCTGGAAGCCGCAGACGAAGAAGCCGGCGACGAGCAGCAGATAGGAGCGGTGGCCGAGCGCCTCGCGCAGCGCCTCCGCCGCGGTCTGGCGATAGGCGGCCTGCACCGCGCTGCCCGAGGACGAGTTGCCCCGCAGCGGCACCGCCAGCACCGGGATGACGAGCATCATCACGCTCATGACCACCAGCGCGTCGTACCAGCCATAGGCCGAGATCAGCCCCTGGCTCAGCGGCGCGAACAGGAACATGCCGGCCGAGCCCGCCGCCGTGCCGAGGCCGAAGACGAAGCTGCGCCGTTCCGGCGGCACGTTGCGGGCAAAGGCGGCGAGCACGATGCCGAACGAGCCCGAGGCCACGCCGAGGCCGACCAGCAGGCCGCCGCCGACATGCAGCAGCGCCGGCGAATCGGCCGCCGCCATCAGCACCAGGCCCACCGCGTACATGGCGCCGGACAGCGCCAGCACCCGCCACGTGCCGTATTTGTCGGCGAGCGCGCCGAAGACCGGCGTGCCGAAGCCCCAGGCGAGGTTCTGGATCGCCATCGCCAGGCCGAAGGTGGTGCGGTCCCAGCCCTTGTCGGCCAGCATGGGAAGCTGGAAGAAACCCATCGCCGAGCGCGGGCCGAAGGTGAGCAACGCGATGGCGCAGCCGCAGACGATGATGAGCCACGGCAGCCGCGAGGCGGCGGGCTGGGAGGCAAAGGACGTAGGCATGCGCTGGTTTCCAGAGAAAGGGAGCGGCACGCTAGTCGAGTTTTGCGTTGCTGGGAAATGAATTGAACGTATGAACCGTTCAATTCCGTTGAAGCGGGAACGGCTTTCTCACCGGACCGGCGGGAAATGCCCCGGACGCGGCGGCAGGTGCCCCGGCGGTTCCTCCATGCCGGGGATGTCGAAGCGCGGAAAGACCGGCGGCTTCGGCGGCGCGATCACCGTGGTCGACGGCGAGATGCCGGTGGCGGGCGGCACCAGCGGCGGCATGGCCTCGATCGACCGGCGGCCGACCGGCAGTTGCGGCGAGGGCAGCGCCGGGCGCGGCACGACGACGAAGGTGCCCGGCCGCAGCGTTCCGGCGTCGAGGCCCGGATTGACGCCGCGCAGCGTCTCGATGCTGATGCCGCAGGCCCGCGCGATCGACTCCAGCGTGTCGCCGTGGCTGACGCCGAGCCGCTGCGGGCAGGCCGCCTGCGCGGCTCCGGCCGCGAGCCAGATCGCGGCGGCGGCAAGCGGCAGCGCGGCGCGGGCCATGGTCATGACGCCTCGCGGATGCGCGGCCGGCCGCGCAGCGCCTCGAGCGTGGAAAAGCGCGACAGGAACGCCGTCTGCGCCGCCCGCGTCGGCAGCGGCTCGAGCGCGAACCTGTCGCCGGTGATGCCGCGCGGCCGGCCGAAGAACTTCTGCGCCTCGGCCTCCGAGAAGCCGGCGAGCCGCGTCGCCTCGAACCACGCCGCCACCCGGTCGGCGCGCTTGATCGCCCTGGTCAGGCCGGCGGGCAGGTCGGCCGGCAGCGAGAAGCGCAGGTGGATGGCGTGCTGCAACCGCTTCTCCACCTGCTTGTAGCCGCCGCCCACCACCGCCTTGAACGGCGAGATCATGTCGCCGATGACATATTCGGGCGCGTCGTGCAGCAGCGCGGCGAGCCGCTCGTCGGGGCTGGCCTGCGGCCGGGCGGCGCAGAAGGCCGCCTCCACCACCAGCGAATGCTGCGCCACCGAGAAGGCGTGGTCGCCCTCGGTCTGGCCGTTCCAGCGCGCGACGCGGGCAAGCCCGTGGGCGATGTCCTCGATCTCGACGTCGAGCGGCGAGGGGTCGAGCAGGTCGAGCCGGCGGCCCGACAGCATGCGCTGCCAGGCGCGGGCCGCAGGGGTCGGGTCCGGGGTGTCGGCGGCCATCACGCTTCGTCCGCGCCGGCCGCCTGCGGCAGCGTGTATCTGGCCCAGGCGGGAATGGACAGCGAAAGCGCCACGCCGCCCGCCGTGATCGGCTGGCCGGCGTCGAGCGCGTCCTTCACCCTGTCGACGCGCACGATGGCGAGCCCCTTTCGCCCCGCCACGCCGCCCAGCGCGCCGATGGGGCGCTCGCCCGCCAGCACCGCCGCTCCCGCCTCCGGCAGGTCGGCCTCGGCGGTCGCGATCATCACGCGCCGGCGCGCCGTGCCGCGATGCTGCATGCGCGACACCACCTCCTGCCCGATATAGCAGCCCTTGTGGAAGCCGACGCCGCCGTTCTCGTCCATCAGCACGTCGTGGGGGAAGGCGTCGCCCGCCGCGAAGTCGGCCCCGCTTTCGGCGATGCCGTGGGCGATGCGCAGCCGCGCGAAGTCTTCCGGGAAAGCGTCCGTCGCGACCGCCTCGCCGTAGCGGCGCAGGACGCCGGCCTCCTCGGGGAACCTGCGGTCGGCGAGCCATCCTGAATCGGTTTGTGAGGAAGCGGAATCGTCGTCCCAGCGCGCGAAGACAAGGACTTGATCGGCAACGGAAATCTCCGCCCTGGCCCGCAGCCGGTAGAGCATGAGGCGGCGCACGAAGTCGCCGGCCTGCTCCGCCCGGCAGTCGAGCAGGAAGCCGTGCCCGCCCCGGCGCGAGACGAGGAAATCGAACAGGATCTTGCCTTGCGGCGAAAGCAGCGCGCCCGGTCGCGCCTCGCCGGCGCGCAAGCCGTCGAGATCGACGGTGAGGATGTTCTGGAGGAAATGTCCGGCGTCCGCCCCGTCGATCAGGATCGCTGCGCGGTCGCCAAGCTGTGCTGTCGGCATGGGAGGCTCGGTCCGAACTTGCATTTGACGTGGCCATTACGTAAGCCCCGCGGCAGGCGTGGGCAAGAGAAACGGCGACGCGCGAGGATATGGCTCCCATGACACGCAGCTTCGATCTGATCCTCAAGGGCGGCACGGTGGTCAACCACGACGGCGAGGGGCGGCGCGACATCGGCGTCGTCGCCGGCCGCGTCGCAGTCCTCGGCGACCTGTCGCGCGCCGACGCCGGCGAGACCGTGGATTGCACCGGCCTGCACATCCTGCCCGGCGTGGTCGACAGCCAGGTCCATTTCCGCGAGCCCGGCATGGAGCACAAGGAAGACCTCGAGACCGGCTCGCGCGCGGCCGTGCTCGGCGGGGTCACCGCCGTGTTCGAGATGCCCAACACCAACCCGCTCACCACCGGGGAGGCGGCGCTCGCCGACAAGGTCGCCCGCGCCACCGGCCGCATGCACTGCGACTTCGCCTTCTGGGTCGGCGGCACGCGCGAGAACGCGGCCGACGCCGGCGAGCTGGAGCGCCTGCCGGGCGCGGCCGGCATCAAGGTGTTCATGGGCTCGTCCACCGGCGCGCTGCTGGTCGAGGACGACGAGGGCGTCTACGAGATCCTGCGCCACACCCGCCGGCGCGCCGCCTTCCACTCCGAGGACGAGTATCGCCTGCGCGAGCGGCTTTCCGAGCGGATCGAGGGCGACCCGTCCTCGCATCCGGTCTGGCGCGACGAGGCGGCGGCGATCCGCTGCACCGACCGGCTGGTGCGCATCGCCCGCATGGCGCGCGCGCGCATCCATGTGCTGCACATCTCCACCGCCGAGGAGATCGAGCTTCTGGAGCACCACAAGGACGTCGCCACCTGCGAGGCGACGCCGCACCACCTGACGCTGTCGGCCGACGACTACGCCAGCCTCGGCACGCTGATCCAGATGAACCCGCCGGTCCGCGCCGCCCGCCACCGCGACGGCGTCTGGCGCGGCGTCGCCCAGGGCGTGATCGACGTGCTGGGCTCCGACCACGCGCCGCACACGCTTCAGGAGAAGGCGAAACCCTATCCGGCCTCGCCCTCGGGCATGCCGGGCGTGCAGACGCTGGTGCCGATCATGCTCGACCACGTCAATGCCGGGCGGCTTTCGCTCGCCCGCTTCGTCGACCTTTCCAGCCACGGTCCCAACCGCGTCTTCGGCATGGCGCGCAAGGGCCGCATCGCCGCCGGCTACGACGCCGACTTCACGGTGGTCGACATGAAGCGCCGCGAGACCATCACCAACGCGCAGGCAGGCTCGCGCGCCGGCTGGACGCCCTATGACGGCCGGGAGGTGACGGGCTGGCCGGTCGGCACCATCGTGCGCGGCATGCGCGTGATGTGGGAAGGCGAGATCGCGACGCCGGGACAGGGCAGGCCGGTGGAGTTCATCGAGGCGCTGCCCGTGTGAAACGAGCGAATAGCGAATAGGGAGTAGCGAATAGGGATTCAGGAAGTACCCGTTTTCTATTCGCTATTCGCTATCTTCCCTCAGTCTCCCGCCACGAAGAACAGCCACCGCCCCTCGGGCGAGATGCCGGCGCGGTAGAAGATGTAGGCGCCGTAGTTCTTCATGTCCTCGTAGTCGCCGGCGGTGACGATCTTGAACAGCTCGACGCGCTGGCGGCCCGTCAGCGCGTCGAGCGGCACGGCGAAGAAATAGGGCCACACATACATCTCCTCCGGCGTGCCCTCCGCCAGCCGCACATAGCCGGCCGAAAGCACCTCGTAGAGGATGGCGAGAATCTCGTGGCCGTGCTCGTCGCCGGAAAGCTCGCGCAGGAAGGCGATCGGGTCGCCGGGCATGTCGCCGAAGGAAAGCTGCGTCGCGTCCTCGCCGCTGCTGATGAGCGGGCGCAGCCGTTCGATGTCGCCGGAAAGGCAGGCCTCCACGATCAGCTCGCGCATGCGCCGCACCGGCTCGGGCAGGAGCGCGAGGTCGTAGAGCACGTCGGGAACCGGCTCGTCGTCGGCGTCCGCGCCCTCGGTCTCGTCGGCCTGCTGCGGCTCGGGATCGCGCGGGATGACGATGGGGTCGGGCAGCGGCACGGTCACGGCCGGCTGGCGGGGCGTCTGCGCCTGCTGCGGCTGCGCCTGCTGCGGCCCTGCTTCGTCTTCGGCTCCCGGCTCCCCGCCGCCGGCCTCGTCCGTTTCGCCGGTCTCGCCGGCCGGAGCCTCGTCCGTCCCTCCGCCCTGCTCCTGCGGCGGCTGCCCGCCCGTTTCGCCGGGGGGCGGCAGGTCGTGGCGCTCGATCCTGTCGGTCTCCTGCGCGCCGTCTTCGGCGCCTTCGGGAACCGGCACCTCCTCGCGCGGCAGCTCGCTCAGCGCCAGCGCGGCGCCGGGCAGGGCGGGCAGGACGGCGAGCGCGAGGACGACGGCGATCACGCCGTTGCGCAGCGCGTCGAAATCCGGTCCGTGAGGAGCGCCCTTCCTCGTCATCAGGCAGCCTCCGTTCCGCTCTCGATGTCGGGATGCCGCACTATAACGGAAAATCGATGCACGGCGAGACGACAGGCCCCAGGCGCGACAAAATGGTTGCCGGAAGATGGTGGAGGGCGCGGTTCAGTGGATGCGCTGCGCCGGGTCGAACTCGCCCGCCATCAGCCGCTCGCGCATGCGCTCCATCAGCGACAGCGCCGCCGCCTCGCCATTGGCGCGCACCAGCTCCTCGAGCGCGGTGGCGATGGCCGCGTCGGCCATGATGTCGGGCTCAATGCCGGCAGCCCGGCCCTCGGCCCACGCATCCTCGTAGCTCTCGACCGCCGTCAGCCGCTTTTCCTCGCGAATCAGCACGTCGATGTCGCTGATGCCTCGATCCATCCGTTCCACCCATGACCGTGGCCGACCCCCGGCGCGACGGCTCCCTTAATGTCCCATTAAGGCTTGTAGCACATGAAATGCGGCCGAGCCTGCCACATTCGTGTAAAAGTTAACGCATTGCTAAGCGTGACCCAATCCCCGCGCGCGGCCGTCCACAGCTTGTGTCAGTTGCCGTAGCGCGTGGCGGTGTCGCGCGACAGCGCCTCGCCTTCCTTCATGTAGCGGGCGATCGCGGCGATGGCGGAGTCGGTGCAGGCCGCATAGGTGGTCTCGAAGCTGCGATAGCCGCGGTTGAAGCTCGCCACGAAGCGGGCGCGGCGGGCCTCGTCCGGGTTTTCCGCCTCCAGCAGCGCCTCCATGCGGCCGCGCCAGTCCTGCCCGGTCTCGCCGCACAGGTTGCGCAGATAGTGCAGCGAGCCGAGGATCTCGGCGAGTCGCACGAGCTGGCCCTCGAACGGCGAGTCGGCGGCGCGCGCCGTCGTGCCCGCGGCAAGGGCGAGGCAGAGCGCGACCGGCGCGGCAAGGGCGGGGCGAAGGTTCATCGCCCGGCTTGTGGCCAAGAATCGTGGCCGGCGCAAGGCGCCCGGCCGGCGGCGGCGATGCGGCGGGCGATCTCCAGCACCGAGCCGGCGAGCGGCAGGCGCGCCATCTCCTCGACGGTGAGCCAGGCGACCGCCTCGGCGTCGTCGCCGGCCGCGACCTCGCCTCCGGCGAAGCCGGCCGCATGCACCGACAGGATGAACTCGATGCGCCCCGAATCCTGCTCGGAGACGAGCTCGAGGTCGACGACGTGCTCGATGCCCGACAACAGCGCCCCGGTCTCCTCGATCACCTCGCGCCGCACCGCCTCGATTAGCGTCTCGCCCGCCTCGACCCGGCCGCCGGGAAAGGCGTAGAGGCCGCGCGCCGGCGCGCGGCCGCGCCGCACCAGCAGGAAGCGCCCTTCGTGGTAGATCGCCGCCGAGACGGCGCGGACGGGCGATGCGGTCATGACGGGCCTTCTTCTGTGCGCATTGCGCCGCGCGGGTTGCGGGGGCGGCGTTCGCGCCCCACAGTGCGGCCCCACATTGCTGCCTTGCCCGGCCGAGGGCAAGGCCATGGATGAAGCAGGAGAAGGGCAGGGCCATGTGCGGACGTTTCGCGCTGGTGCAGGGGCCGGAGACGGTGGAGGAGGCGTTCGGCCTCGACCGCGTGGAGCCGTTTCCGCCGCGCTACAACATCGCGCCCACGCAGCCGATCCTGATCGTTGCCGCCGGGCCGCGGCGCGAGCCGGGCTCCAACCTGCCCGAGCGGCAGGCGCTCCTGGCGCGCTGGGGCTTCGTGCCGGCATGGGTGAAGGAGCCGGGCAGGTTCCCGCTCCTCATCAACGCCCGCGTCGAGACGGCGGCGGCCAAGGCCTCGTTCAAGGCGGCCATGCGCCACCGCCGCGTGCTGGTGCCGGCCTCCGGCTTCTACGAGTGGAAGGGAACCGGCCGCAAGGACGCCCAGCCCTACTGTGTGCGGCCGAAGGGCGGCGGCGTCGTCGCCTTCGGCGGGCTGATGGAGACGTGGGCCGAGCCGGGCGGGGCCGAGATCGACACCGCCGCCATCCTGACCTGCGCGGCCAACAGCCAGATCGCCCACATCCACGAGCGCATGCCTGTGGTGGTGCGGCCGCAGCATTTTTCCCGCTGGCTCGACTGCGTCGGCAACGAGCCGCGCGACGTGGCCGACATCGTGCAGCCGGTGGAGCCGGGCTTCTTCGAGGCGATCCCGGTGTCCGGCCTGGTCAACAAAGTCGCCAACAGCGGGCCGCAGTTGCAGGAGCCGGTCGAGATCGCGCCGGATGAGCGGCGGGACGAGCGGGAGGAGGAGCCGCGGGACGCGGCAGGGGGCGGCCAGCTCAGCCTGTTCTGAACCGCGGCTGCCTGCCTGCTGGCCCATTGCGCATGGCGGGCCGTTGGGGCAGGGCGGTGCCATGCACGACGCCGCTCCCTTCCTGTCCGGTTTTCTCCTCGGCCTGTCGCTGATCGTGGCCATCGGCGCGCAGAACGCCTTCATCCTGCGCCAGGGGCTGCTCAGGCAGCACGTCTTCGTGCTGTGCCTGATCTGCGCGGCTTCCGACGCGATGTTGATCGCGGCCGGCGTCGCCGGCCTCGGCACGCTGGTCTCGTCCTCTCCGGCGTTGATCAAGGCGGTGACGGCGGGCGGCGCGGCGTTCCTGTTCGCCTATGCGGCGATCGCCTTCCGCCGGGCGTGGCGGCCGCAGGCGCTGCATGCGGCGGGGAACGGGCGAACCGACCTCAGGGCGGCGGTCGCGGCCTGCCTCGCCTTCACCTTCCTGAACCCCCATGTCTATCTCGACACGGTGCTGCTGCTCGGCTCGCTGTCGTCGCAGTATGACGGCGCTGGCCGGCTCGCATACGGCGCCGGCGCGGTGATCGCGTCCTTCGTCTGGTTCTTCGGGCTCGGCTACGGCGCGCGGCTGCTTCAGCCCGTCTTCGCCAGGCCCGCGGCCTGGCGGGTGCTCGACATCCTGATCGGCCTCGTCATGGCCGCCATCGGCGCCAGCCTGCTAGGCGGGCTTGGTTAGCGTCTTCGCCTTCTTGCGCTTGGCGCACAGCAGCGCGGCATTGAGCGCGGCCGAGCCGATCTTGCCGTAATGGGCGGTGAGCTTGGCGTATTGCGCGCGCTGGGCACGCTCGCGTTCGGCTTCGATGGCTGGCTGGGCGGCGGTGCGTTGCATTTTCGGTCCCCTGAGGCGCCCCTTTCCGGCGCGGGTTGCTGATGGCGCGAGAATCGCCGCCGATTTCGACGGAATGGTGTCGGCAACGGGGTATTTCAGTGGGTTGCCGGTCGCTTTTCCGTGACAGGTTTAATAAAATCTTACCGAACCGCCTCGCCGCCCGCCGCCGCGCCCGCGAAGCCTTGACGCCGGCCGGGCGGAAAGCGATAAAGCGGGCGATGAAAACGCCTTTCGCCATTACCGGCATTTGCATTATCGGCTAGCGCTTCCGCTGGCCCGGCCGTTTTCGCTCTCGTTTCCCCGATAGGCAAAACGCCCCGGCCAGCAGGCCAGGGAGAGACCATGTCTGCACCGCATGTCGGGCTCCGGCTCTACAACACGCTGACGCGCGCGAAGGAGCCGTTCGTTCCCATCGATGCGGAAAACGTGCGCATGTATGTGTGCGGGCCGACCGTCTACGACTTCGCCCATATCGGCAACGCGCGGCCGGTCATCGTCTTCGACGTGCTCTACCGGCTGTTGCGCCACGTCTATGGCGCGGCGCACGTCACCTATGTGCGCAACATCACCGACGTCGACGACAAGATCAACGCGCGCGCCGCGCGCGACTTTCCCGGCCTGCCGCTCAACGAGGCCATCGCCAGGGTGACGGAGGCGACCAACGCCCAGTTCCAGGCCGACGTGAAGGCGCTGGGCTGCCTGGAGCCGACCGCCCAGCCGCGCGCCACCGCGCATATCGAGGCGATGAAGGCGATGATCGAGAAGCTCGTCGCGCTCGGCGTCGCCTATGTCGCGGAAGGCCACGTGCTGTTTTCCCCTTCCGAGATGAACCGGCGCAAGGGTCCGCGCCCCACTCCGCGCTATGGGGCGCTGTCGCGTCGCCCGCTCGACGAGATGCTGGCCGGCGCGCGCGTCGACGTCGCCTCCTACAAGCGCGACGAGATGGACTTCGTGCTGTGGAAGCCCTCGGGCGAGGGCGAGCCCGGCTGGCCTTCGCCCGCCGGCATCGAGGGGCTCGGCCGCCCCGGCTGGCACATCGAGTGCTCGGCCATGTCGATGGCGAAGCTGCTGGAGCCCTTCGGCGGCGGCCTTTCCTGCGACGACCCGCAAAAGAACGTCTTCGACATCCACGGCGGCGGCATCGACCTCGTCTTCCCCCACCACGAGAACGAGATCGCCCAGTCCTGCTGCGCCTTCGGCACCGAGCGCATGGCGCGGGTGTGGATGCACAACGGCTTCCTCCAGGTCGAGGGGAAGAAGATGTCGAAGTCGGAAGGCAACTTCGTCACCATCAACGAGGCGCTGCGCGACTGGCCGGGCGAGGTGCTGCGCTTCAACATGCTCAAGACGCACTACCGCCAGCCCATCGACTGGACGCTGCGCGACCTCAAGGCATCGCAGAAGTCGCTGGACGATTTCTACGCGCTGGCGGGGCGCGAGGACGCGCCCGCTACCCCGCACGAAAGCGTGGTCGCGGCCTTGAGCGACGACTTGAACACGCCCAAGATGCTGGCGGCGCTGGCCTCGCTGCGCAAGCAGGCGATGACGCGCGGCGCGCCGCAGGACTTTTCCGCGCTGGCCGGCTCGCTGCGCTTCCTCGGCTTCCTGTCGATGGCGGCGCACGAATGGGAGCGCCCGCGCGACGGCGACGCGGCGCCGGACGAAGCGGCGCTGGAAGCCGCCATCGAGCGGCGTCTGGCTTTCATCGCGCGGAAGGACTGGGCCGAGGCCGACCGCATCCGCGACGAGCTCGCCGCGCGGGGCATCCGGTTGAAGGACGGCAAGGACCCCGCCACCGGCGCGCGGGTCACGACATGGGAGGTAAGGCGATGATCGATCACGCGGGCATTGCGGTTGCCGACTGGCACAAGGCGAAAGCCTTCTACGACGCCGCGCTTTCGCCGCTCGGCGCGAAGCTCCTGCACATGGTTCCCGAGGCGTTCACCGGCGGCGCGAAGGTCGGCGGCTGGGGCCGCGACAAGCCGGAGTTCTGGCTGCGCGAGGGCGGGGAGCCCGGCCCCGGCCGGCACTACGCCTTCGCCGCGGCGAGCCGCGCGGAGGTCGACGCCTTCCACGCCGCCGCGCTTGCCGCCGGCGGGCGCGACAATGGCGCGCCGGGCCTGCGCCCGCACTATCACGCGCACTACTATGGCGCCTTCGTTCTCGATCCCGACGGCAACAACATCGAAGCCGTCTGTCACCGTCCGCAACAGGAGGGGTAGGTGAGCCTGGACAACAAGCCGATCTACACCGGCGGCTGCCAGTGCGGGGCCGTGCGCTTCCGCATTGAGGGCGCGCTCGCCAATGCCTCGGTCTGCCATTGCCGCATGTGCCAGAAGGCGTTCGGCGGCTTCTACGCCCCGCTCGCCACCGCGCCGCGGAGCGGCCTGACGTGGACGCGCGGCGAGCCGAAGCGCTACCGCTCGTCGAACCACGTCCTGCGCGGCTTCTGCGGCGAATGCGGCACGCCGCTGACCTACGAGGCGCAGGACGGGGTGGCGCTCGCCATCGGCGCCTTCGACCACCCGGAGGAGGTCGCGCCAACCATCCAGTTCGGCGTCGAGGCGAAGATTCCTTACGTCGACGCCATCCCGACCCTGCCGGCGCGCACGACGCAGGACGACATCGAGGCGGCCGCGTTCCTCGCATCCATCGAGAGCTACCAGCATCCCGACCACGACACCGACCAATGGCCGGCCGGGAGGTCGCGGCCATGAGCGGGCTGCGCGGCCTCTATCCCGAGATCGAGCCGTTCGAGACCGGCTTCCTCGACGTCGGCGACGGCCATTCGATCTACTGGGAGCGGGTCGGCACCAGGGGCGCGAAGCCGGCCGTCTTCCTCCATGGCGGGCCGGGCGGCGGCATCTCGCCGGCCCACCGGCGCCTGTTCGACCCGGCGCTCTACGACGTGATGCTGTTCGATCAGCGCGGCTGCGGCAGGTCGGTGCCCCATGCGGAGCTCGAGGCGAACACGACATGGCACCTCGTCGCCGACATCGAGCGCCTGCGGCAGGCGATGGGCGTCGACAGATGGCTGGTGTTCGGCGGCTCGTGGGGCTCGACGCTGGCGCTCGCCTACAGCCAGACGCATCCCGGCCGCGTCAGCGAGCTGGTGGTGCGCGGCATCTACACGCTGACGAAGGCCGAGCTTTCCTGGTACTACCAGTTCGGCGTCTCCGAGATGTTCCCCGACAAGTGGGAGCGCTTCCTCGCCCCCATCCCCGAGGCCGAGCGCGGCGACCTGATCGGCGCCTACCGCAGGCGCCTGACCGGCGAGGACCCGGCCGCCCGCATCGAGGCGGCCAGGGCGTGGAGCCTGTGGGAGGGCGAGACGATCACGCTGCTGCCCGAGCCAGCGACCAGCGACCCCTTCGCCGACGGCCATTTCGCGCTCGCCTTCGCGCGCATCGAGAACCACTATTTCGTCCATGGCGGCTGGCTGGAGGAGGGGCAGCTCCTGCGCGACGCGCACAAGCTGAAGGGCATTCCCGGCCTGATCGTCCACGGCCGCTACGACATGCCGTGCCCGGCGCGCTATGCCTGGGAGCTGGCGAGGGCCTGGCCGGACGCCGAGTTCTTCCTGGTCGAGGGCGCGGGCCACGCCTATTCGGAGCCCGGCATCCTCGACCGCCTGATCTACGCCACCGACAAGTTCGCGGGGAAGGCATGACCGCAAAAGAACGGATATTCCTGTTCGACACGACCTTGCGCGACGGCCAGCAGACGCCGGGCGTCGATTTCTCCGTCGAGGACAAGATCGTCATCGCGCGCATGCTCGACGAGTTCGGCTTCGACTATGTCGAGGGCGGCTATCCGGGCGCCAACCCGACCGACACCGCCTTCTTCCGCGAGAAGCGGACGGAGCGGGCGAAGTTCGTCGCCTTCGGCATGACCAAGCGCGCCGGCGTCTCGGCCTCGAACGATCCCGGCCTTGCCGCGCTGGTCGCCTCGCAGGCCGAGGCGATCTGCTTCGTCGCCAAGAGCTGGGACTATCACGTGCGCGTCGCTCTCGGCTGCTCGAACGAGGACAACATCGAGTCGATCTCGGCTTCCGTCGCCGCCGCGCGCGCCGCGGGCAAGGAGGCGATGGTCGATTGCGAGCATTTCTTCGACGGCTTCAAGGCGAACCCGGATTATGCGCTGTCCTGCGCCCGCGCGGCCTTCGAGGCCGGCGCGCGCTGGGTCGTGCTGTGCGACACCAATGGCGGCACGCTGCCGTCGCAGGTGCGCGACGTCGTGGAGAACGTGATCGCGGCCGGCATTCCGGGCAGCCATCTCGGCATCCACGCCCATGACGACACCGGCCAGGCCGTGGCCAACTCGCTGGCGGCGGTCGAGGCCGGCGTGCGCCAGATCCAGGGCACGCTGAACGGCATCGGCGAGCGCTGCGGCAACGCCGACCTGATCTCCATCGTGCCGACGCTGGTGCTGAAGCCCGCCTTCGCCGAGCGCTTCTCTACCGGCATCTCCCGCGACAGGCTGAAAGGGATCTCCCGCCTGTCCCACGCCTTCGACGAGCTGCTCAACCGCGCGCCCGAGCCGCAGGCCCCTTACGTCGGGGCCTCCGCCTTCGCCACCAAGGCCGGCATCCACGCCTCGGCGCTCATGAAGGAGCCGCAGACCTACGAGCACGTGCCGCCCGAGGCGGTCGGCAACAGCCGCAGGGTCATGGTTTCCGACCAGGGCGGCAAGTCGAACTTCATCGCCGAGCTGAAGCAGCGCGGCATCGCCGTCGCCAGGGACGATCCGCGGCTCGACACGCTGATTGCGCTGGTCAAGGAGCGCGAGGCGCAGGGCTACGCCTACGAGGGCGCGGATGCCAGCTTCGAGCTTCTGGCGCGGCGCACGCTGGGCACGGTTCCGGCCTTCATCGACGTCGATTCCTTCCGCTGCATGGTCGAGCGCCGCCACGACGCCAACGGCAATCTGCGCACCGTGTCCGAGGCCATCGTCAAGCTGACCATCGACGGCGAGCAGCGCATGTCGGTGGCCGAGGGCGACGGCCCGGTCAACGCGCTCGACATCGCGCTGCGCAAGGACCTCGGCCGCTTCCAGGACGAGATCGCCGACATGGCGCTGGTCGATTTCAAGGTGCGCATCTTGAACGGCGGCACCGACGCCATCACCCGCGTCCTGATCGAATCGCGCGATTCCACCGGCGCGCGCTGGTGGACGGTCGGCGTGTCGGAGAACATCATCGACGCCTCCTTCCAGGCGCTGATGGACTCCATCGTCTACAAGCTGGTCAGGAACCGCGAGCGGGCGGGCGCCGTGGCGGCCGAATAGCGGCGATCCATCAACGGCGCTGCATCGCTGGATCAGCAATTTGCGCTGGTGGCGCATGCCGGGCCGCGATAGAGCTTCGGGCCGGCCAGACGACCCGGGGCGCAGAGACCTATGCAGGATGGAGCCATACCGGCGGCCGGCGCCGCCGAGCAATCGCCCGAAGCGCGGCAGGCGGCCACGCGCGGCTTCCTCTACGCGCTGTCGGCCTATCTCATGTGGGGGGTGCTGCCGCTCTACATGAAGGCGGTGGCGCACATCCCGCCGGTCGAGGTCGTCGCCCACCGCGTCCTGTGGTCGGTGCCGATAGCCGGCGTCGTGCTCGTGGCGCTGGGGCGCACCGCCGACGTCGCGGCGGCGCTGCGCTCGCCGCGCATGCTGGGCATGGCGGCGATGACGGCGGCGATCATCTCCGTCAACTGGGGCATCTATATCTGGGCCATCGCCGTCGACCGCACGGTGGAGAGCGCGCTCGGCTACTACATCAACCCGCTGGTGACCGTGCTTCTGGGCGCGGCGCTGCTCGGCGAGCGGCTCGACCGGATCCAGCTCGTCGCCGTCGGGCTCGCCGCCGCCGCCGTCGCGGTGCTCACCGTCGAGGCGGGCGGCCTGCCGTGGGTGTCGCTGGGGCTGGCGTTGACCTTCGCCGCCTACGGCTATCTCAGGAAGACGCTGCCGATCGGCCCGAGCCAGGGCTTCTTCCTCGAGGTGCTGCTGCTCGCGCCGCCGTGCCTCGCCTACATCCTGTGGCTGGAGACCACGGGGCAGGGGCATTTCGCCGCCGCGGGCGGCCACGATGCCGGCCTCCTGATGCTCGCCGGCCCGGTCACCGCCGTGCCGCTGATCCTGTTCGGCTTCGGGGCGAGGATGCTGCGCATCTCCACCATCGGCCTCATGCAGTATATCGCCCCGACGATGATGGCGCTGCTGGCGGTGTTCGCGTTCGGCGAGCCGTTCGGGCCGGTCCGCTTCCTCGCCTTCGGCCTGATCTGGGTGGCGCTGGCGCTCTACACCTGGTCTGCCCTGCTCAGGCGCACGGCGTGAGGGGGCCGCGCCTCACAGCCGGTCGATGACGCGCGCGTCGCCCTCGGAGGCGATCTCGGCCACGGCGGCCGCCTGCGTCAGCACGGCCGGCACCACGGCCTCGGCCGTGTCCACCACCAGCGGCTGCACCAGATGGCCGGTATGGACGAAGCCCTCGGCGCGCATGTGATCGAGCAGCGCCAGCATCGGGTTCCAGAACCCGTTTATGTTGACGAAGGCGATGGGCTTGCGGTGGCGGCCGAGCTGCGCCCAGGTCATGATCTCGACCACCTCCTCCAGCGTGCCGATGCCGCCCGGCAGCGCCACAAAGGCGTCGGATTTCTCGAACATCGTGTGCTTGCGGGTGTGCATGTCCTCGGTCACGACGACGTCGTCGAGATCGCCCAGCGCCGTCTGGGCCGCCTCCTTATTGATGAGGAAGCGCGGTATGATGCCGGTCACCTTGCCGCCGGCCTCGATGGTGCCGCGGGCGACCGCGCCCATGATGCCCCTGGTGCCGCCGCCATAGACGAGGCGCAGGCCCGCCTCGGCGATGGAGCGGCCGAGCGCGCGGCCGGCGCTGGAATAGGTTTCTCCGCGGCCGGGGGAGGAGCCGCAATAGACGCAGATGGATCGAATCAGGTTCATCGCGCGATTGGATGATCTTGTGGCGCGGCCGGTCAAGCGCGACGGGGCTTTTTGTTGTCGCTGCCGGCAAAACAGGCTAGAGCCGGAAAAAGAGGCCGGGCGAAGGAAACGGGCACATGGCGGGTTGGGTGAAGGCGCTTCTGTTCTTGCTGGGCGGGGTGACTGCCGCCGCCGGCACCGCTTATGTGACGGGTCTGCTCGATCCGTGGCTGGCGCCGCGGCCGGCCGCCGTCGCGCCCGAGACAGCCGCTCCCGAAACGCCCGCTCCCGAGACGCCCGCCCCCGGGCCCGCCCGGCAGCCGGCGGGCGACGGGGAAGCCGCGCCGGACGAGGCGCAGAAGGCCGGGGACCCGGTCACCACCGCCAAGCAGGGCCGCCTCGTTCCGCCCGTCTTCGACATCCTGCGCGTCGAGCCCGACGGCTCGGTGCTGGTGGCCGGCAAGGCCGGCTCGAAGGCGGCGGTCGAGGTGCTGTCGGGCGAGACCGTGCTGGGCGCGGCCACCGCCGGCGAGGAGGGCGATTTCGTCGTCGTGCTCGACGAGCCGCTGGCCCCCGGCGACTACCGCATCACGCTGCGCGCGACCGCGCCCGGCGCCGAGGCCGTGCTGTCGGCCGGCACGGCGATCGTCTCCGTTCCCGAGGCCGAGGACGGGCAGGTGCTCGCCATGGTCGAGGAGCCCGGCGCGCCGGCGCAGCTCATCACCGTGCCGCAGGCCGGCGACGATGCCGGCGCCGCCGCGCGGCAGGACGAGCCCGCCGGCGGCGAGGCCGCTGCCGGGACGGGCGACGCGCCGGCCGAGCTGGCGACGCAGCAGGCCGGGGCACCAGCGGAACCCGAGGCCGACGCCGCCGCGCAGCAGCCCGACGAGGCCGCCGTCGCGGCAGCGCCCCAGGCCGGTGAGGACGAGCCGGCCGCGCCCGCCGACCAGCAGCCGCCCGCCGCCGCGCACACCGTCGCCGTCGAGGCGGTCGAGATCGAGGGCGACACGATCTTCGTCGCCGGCCGCGCCGAGCCCGGCCGCACCGTGCGCGTCTATGCCGATGCGCTGCATCTCGGCGACGCCGTCGCCTCCGATGGCGGCCGCTTCCTCGTCGAGGCGAAGCGCGAGCTTGCGGTCGGCAACTACCTGATCCGCGCCGACCTGCTCGACAAGGACGGGGCCGTGCTGGCGCGCGCGGCCGTGCCGTTCGAGCGCGAGCCGGGCGAGACGATCGCCGCCGTGGCTCCCGCCACGCCCGCGCCCGCCGCACCCGCCGACACGGACGACGCGGCCGCCGCGCCGCAGGCCGGGACGGCGCAGGAAGCCGAAGCGGATGCGGCCGATGCCGGCGCGCCCGGCGGCGAGGCGCAGGCCGGCGCCGAGGTTGCCGTCGCCCCCGCCGCGCCGGCGGCCGGCGGGGAGGCGGCCACCGCGCCGCCGCTCCAGCGCGTCGACGGGGCCGTCATCATCCGGCGCGGCGACTCGCTGTGGCGCATCTCGCGCCGCGTCTACGGCCACGGCATCCGCTACTCCACCATCTACCTGGCCAACCAGGACCAGATCCGCAATCCCGACCGCATCTGGCCGGGCCAGGTCTTCACCGTGCCGCACGAGACGCCGGAGGGCGAGCGGGCCGATCTCGACGCCATCGGCGACCAGGCCGTGATGCCGCAGGACCGCCAGCCCGCCGACGAATAGGCGGGTCCGGCGGCGGTTCCCGGCCTGCGCCTCTTGATCCCGGAGCGTTCATCGTTTATCGCCGATAGACGATGAATATCCAGCCCGACGATTTCCAGCCGCAACACCGCTGCCGCGACGCCGCCGCGCTCGCCGCGCGGCTGGGCGCGCTGGCGCATCCGGCCCGCATCGCCATCCTCCAGCATCTGGCCGGCGTCGAGGCCTGCTGCTGCAAGGATGTGGTGGAGCGGTTCGACCTCGCCCAGTCGACGGTCTCGCAGCACCTCAAGGTGCTGGTCGATGCCGGGCTGGTGCGGCTGACGCCGGGCCGGCCGCGCTCCCGCTACGAGGTCGACCGCGCCGCGCTCGCCGCGCTGTCCGATTCGGTCGGCCGGCTTCTCGTCTCGTGCTGCGCGCATCCGCCCGCCGGGCGCGCCGGCTGACCCCATTCTCTCTTCAGGACCCTTCGCCGTGGCCGACAAGACCGTTTCCGCCGATTCCGGCTCCACCTTGAGAACGCTCGCCAATCTGTGGCCCTATATGTGGCCGGCCGACCGCGCCGACCTCAAGATGCGCGTCGTGTGGGCGACCGTCTTCCTCGTGCTGGCCAAGCTGGTGCTTGTGCTGGTGCCCTATTTCTTCAAATGGGCGACGGATGCGCTGACCGGCGAGCTTGCCGCGCCGGCCTACATCCCCGCCATCCTCGTCGCGCCCGTGCTGCTGGTGCTGGCCTACAACGTGGTGCGCATCGTCCAGGTGGCGCTCAACCAGCTTCGCGACGCGCTGTTCGCGCGCGTCGGCCAGCATGCGGTGCGCCAGCTCGGCTACAGGACCTTCGTGCATCTCCACGCGCTGTCGCTGCGCTTCCACCTCGAGCGGCGCACCGGCGGCCTGTCGCGCATCATCGAGCGCGGGGTCAAGGGCATCGAGACCATCGTGCGCTTCACCATCCTGAACACGCTGCCCACGGTGCTGGAGTTCGCGCTGACGGCGGTGATCTTCTGGGTGGTCTATGGCTGGATCTACGTCGCCGTCATCGCCGTCACCGTGTGGCTCTACACCTGGTTCACGGTCTGGGCGAGCGACTGGCGGATCTCCATCCGCCGCGAGATGAACGACAGCGACACCGACGCCAACACCAAGGCCGTCGACTCGCTGCTCAACTACGAGACGGTGAAGTATTTCGGCAACGAGAAGATGGAGGCCGCGCGCTTCGACCGCTCCATGGCGCGCTACGAGGACGCGGCGACCCGCACCTGGACCTCGCTCGGCTGGCTGAACTTCGGGCAGGGCGTCATCTTCGGCGTCGGCATGGCGGCAGTGATGGCGCTGTCGGCATGGGAGGTGACGCGCGGCACCCACACCATCGGCGATTTCGTCTTCGTCAACGCCATGCTGATGCAGCTTTCCGTGCCGCTCAACTTCATCGGCTTCATCTATCGCGAGATCCGGCAGGCGCTGACCGACATCGAGCAGATGTTCGACCTGCTCGACGTCAGGGCGGAGGTGGTCGACAAGCCGGCCGCGCGGCCGCTCGCCGTCGGCGAGGGCACCGTGGTCTTCGAGGACGTCCACTTCGCCTACGATCCCGCGCGGCCGATCCTCAAGGGCGTGTCGTTCGAGGTGCCGGCCGGCAAGACCGTCGCCATCGTCGGCCCCTCCGGCGCCGGCAAGTCGACCATCTCGCGGCTCCTGTTCCGCTTCTACGACATCCAGCAGGGCGCGATCCGCATCGACGGCCAGGACATCCGCGACGTGACGCAGGAAAGCCTGCGCTCGGCCATCGGCATGGTGCCGCAGGACACGGTGCTGTTCAACGACACCATCCGCTACAACATCCGCTACGGCCGCCCGGACGCCAGCGCCGAGGATGTCGAGCGCGCCGCCGACCTCGCCCAGATCGGCGATTTCATCGCCCGCCTGCCCGAAGGCTACGACACCATGGTGGGCGAGCGCGGGCTGAAGCTGTCGGGCGGCGAGAAGCAGCGCGTGGCCATCGCCCGCACCATCCTCAAGGCGCCGCCGATCCTGATGCTCGACGAGGCGACCTCGGCGCTCGACACCAGGACCGAGCAGGAGATCCAGGCCGCGCTCGACCTCGTCAGCCAGGGCCGCACCACGCTGGTCATCGCCCACCGCCTGTCCACTGTCATCTCGGCCGACGAGATCATCGTGCTACAGGACGGCCGCATCGCCGAGCGCGGCCGCCATGGCGAGCTTCTGGCGAAGCGCGGCCTCTATGCCGAGATGTGGGCGCGCCAGCGCGAGGCCACCGAGGCCGAGGAACGGCTGCGCCGCGCGCGCGAGGAGGACGAGCTCGGCATTGTCGAGCGCCGCGCCCCGGCCGGGGTCGAGCCGGCCGCCGAATAGCCCCCGCCGGCGGCCGGCGCCACGCCGCCGCCCGGAGGGTCCGCCGCTTTGCGTATATGTTCTTTATTTGTTCCGGTTTCCGTGCCATGCTGCCGGCAACGAATCGGCGAAGGAGGGGAAAGGCGGATGGAGGACAGACGCACGCTGTTCCGCAAGCTGCACGAGGCCGACGGGGCTTTCATCATCCCCAATCCCTGGGATGTCGGCACCGCCCGCATCCTCGCGGCCATGGGCTTTCCGGCGCTCGCCACCACCAGCGCCGGCATGGCGTTCTCCCTCGGCAAGGTCGACGGCGCCGCCTCGCGCGACGAGGTGCTCGCCCATTGCCGCGCCATCGTCGAGGCGACGCCGCTGCCGGTCTCGGCCGATCTCGAGAACGGCTTCGGCGACAGCCCCGAAAGCGCGGCCGCGACCGTGGTCGCGGCGGCCGGCATCGGCCTTGCCGGATGCTCGCTGGAGGATCACACCGGCGACCGCGCGCGGCCGATCTACGATTTCGACCTCGCGGTCGAGCGCATCGAGGCCGCGGCGCAGGCGCGGCGCTCGCTCGGGCACGATTTCGTGCTGACGGCGCGCTGCGAGAATTTCCTGTGGGGGCGCCGCGACCTCGACGACACGATCCGGCGGCTGCAAGCCTTCGAGAAGGCGGGCGCCGACGTGCTCTACGCTCCGGGGCTCGGCGACCTCGACACGATCCGCGCCGTCTGCGCGGCGGTGACGAAGCCTGTCAACGTCGTCATGGGCCTGCCGGGCGCGACGTTCGGCGTCGCCGAGCTGGCCGAGGCCGGCGTCAGGCGCATCAGCGTCGGCTCCGCCCTGGCGCGTCTGGCCTATGGCGCCTTCGTCGGCGCGGCGCGCGAGATGCGGGCGCACGGCAGCTTCGGCTTCGCGAAAGGCGCCATGGGCTTCGCCGAGCTGGAAGGCTTCTTTACCAGGGCGACGAAGGCGTAGCCGCCGTAGCGGACACGCGGGCCATTGCGCCGCCGCGGCCGCGCCCTATCCTGGGAGCGATGAGGATCGTCGCGGGCACGTTGGAGCATGTCGAGCCGTGGGCGCGGCTGCGCGCGGCGCTGTGGCCCGGCGAAACGGCGCGCCAGCACCGGCTGGAGCTGGAGCGCCTCTTCCTGGCGGGCGACGCAAGGGCGGCCGCGTTCGTCGCCGAGCGCGGGCCCGGCGACCTTGTCGGCTTCGCGGAGGCGGCCTTGCGCGGCGACTACGTCAACGGCTGCGAGACCTCGCCCGTCCTGTTCCTCGAAGGCATCTTCGTGCGGCCGGACCAGCGCCGGCAAGGCGTGGCGCGCCTCCTGTGCGATGCGGTCGCGGAGTGGGGCAGGATGCGCGGCTGCCGCGAGTTCGCCTCCGACGCGGCGCTCGACAATGTCGTCAGCCACCGCTTCCACGCCGCCTTCGGCTTCGAGGAGACCGAGCGCGTCGTCTTCTTCCGCAAGAAGCTGTAGGCGCGCCCGATCCCCTTGCGTGCCGGCGACGCGGCCAATCGCGCGTTGCGGCTGGTCGTGCGATAGGGTATCAGGCGAACCTCGAAACGCGGGAGTGCTGCGCCGCATGAGCCTTGCCGACACCATCAGGAACACCTTGGTGCCCGTCCACCGCGAGGGCTGGCCGTTCGTCGCCGCCTTCGCCGGCGCGGCGATCCTGCTCGGCCTGTTCTCGACCCACCTGTTCTGGATCGGCCTGATCCTCACCGCCTGGTGCGCCTATTTCTTCCGCGACCCCGAGCGCGTCACCCCCATCGACGACCGGCTCGTCATCAGCCCGGCCGACGGCGTCGTCTCCTCTGTCGGCCCGGCCGTGCCGCCGCGCGAGCTCGGCCTCGGCGAGGGCGAGATGACGCGCGTGTGCGTGTTCATGAACGTGTTTTCCTGCCACGTGAACCGCGCTCCGGCGCGCGGCCGCGTCAGCGCGGTCGAGCACCGGCCGGGCAAGTTCCTCAATGCCGAGCTCGACAAGGCCAGCACCGACAACGAGCGCAACGGCCTCGTCGTCGAAAGCCCCAACGGCCGCATGGGCGTGGTGCAGGTGGCGGGCCTGGTGGCGCGGCGCATCGTGTGCTGGACCGATCCCGGCGCCGATCTCGCCGTCGGCGAGCGCTTCGGCCTGATCCGCTTCGGCTCGCGCGTCGACGTCTACCTGCCCGCGGGCGCGACGGTGAAGGTGGCGGTCGGCCAGACGGCCATCGCCGGCGAGACCGTCATCGCCGAATACGGCACCGGCGCGACCTCACCGCTGGTGCGGGTGTCCTGAGGGTCGATGGCTTCGACCCCGCCCCAACCCCCCAATGGCGCGCGCCGCGGCGCGCGGCTGCGCGAGATTCCGCTGCGCATGGTGGTGCCCAACCTCATCACCGTTCTGGCGGTCTGCGCCGGGCTGACGGGCGTGCGCCTCGCCTTCGAGCACCGCTTCGAGCTCGCCGTGGCCATGGTGCTGATCGCGGCGCTGCTCGACGCCGTCGACGGCCGCATCGCGCGCCTGCTCCAGGGCGCCTCGAAGTTCGGCGCCCAGATGGATTCGCTGGCCGACATCGTCAATTTCGGCGTCGCCCCGGCGCTGGTGCTCTATGCCTACCTGCTGGAGCGCGCGGGCGCGTTCGGCTGGATCGCGGCGCTGATGTTCGCCATCGCCTGCGGCCTGCGGCTCGCCCGCTTCAACGTCATGCTCGAGGACGACGACCGCCCCGCCTGGAAGGCCGACTACTTCGTGGGCGTGCCGGCGCCGGCCGGGGCGCTCCTTGTGCTGCTGCCGGTCTATCTCGGGTTCCTCGGCGTGCCGCAGGGCGTGCCCTTCGCGCTTTCGTCCAGCGCCTTCACCGTGCTGGTCGGCTTCCTCATGGTCAGCCAGGTGCCGGTCTATTCGGGCAAGAGCGGGGTGCGCGTGCGCCGCGACATGGTCATGCCGATGATCCTGGGCACCGTCCTCTACGTCGCGCTGCTGGCGAGCTACACCTGGCACACCATGGCCGCGACGGCCATCGCCTTCCTCGCCTTTCTGCCGTTCAGCGCCCGGGCCTATCATCGCCGCGAGGCGCGCGAGGCGGCCGCGGCGCAAGAATAGCGGCCAGGAACAGCGGGCGTCGCCCGAAACGAAACCGCCCGGCTTTCGGCCGGGCAGCGAGCGTCAGGGTCGCCAGTTCAGCACCCAGGGCGGCGGATTGCCGCCATAGGTGGTGTCGTAGAGCGCCGAGGGCGATGTCGAGCCGCTCGAGGTGATGGAGAAATTGCCGAAGCGGCAGGTCGTCGCCTTCTGCGGCATCAGGCCGCCTCTCGTGGCGAACGACATCGTGTCCTCTTCCGAGCAGTTGCCGGCGCCGTTGCCGTAGCCGGGCACGACGTCGAGATTGACGCCGGGCAGCTTCTCCAGCGTCGTCGTCTCGCCGGAGAAGCCCTGCGAGCTGAACACGTCGGCAAGGGCGGGCGTGGCGCCGAACGCGGCGGCGAGGAAAAGGCCGGCGACGGCCGGGCGGAAGGTGAGGGCCATGGGTCTATCCCGCATCCTGATGGGCGGCAATCGATATGGTGGTTTCTAGCATGCCGGGCAAGGCCCGTCGATAGCCGGCGGGGAAGGCGGGCTATTCCGGCATGCGGTAGCGCACGAAGCGGCCGTTCGGCACGTCGAGGATCAGGCCGGTCTCGGTCAGCGCCGGGCTGGCCAGCGCCACGATCTTCGCCGCCACGTCGGAAGGGTGCGGCAGCGTCTGCGGGTTCTCGCCGGGCATGGCCTGCGCGCGCATGGCCGTGCGCGTCGCGCCGGGATTGACGCAGTTGATCCGCAGCGGCGTGTTCCTCGTCTCGTCCGCCCAGGAGCGCGCCATCGCCTCCACCGCCGCCTTCGAGGCGGCGTAGGGACCCCAGAAGGCGCGCGCCGAATGCGCCGCGCCCGACGACATGACGATGGCGCGGCCGGCGTCCGACAGCCTGAGCAGCGGATCGACCGAGCGGATCATCCGCCAGGTGGCGGTGACGTTGACGGCCATCACCTTCTCGAACACCTTGGCCTCGACATGGCCGAGCGGCGCGATGACGCCGAGGATGGCGGCGTTGGCCACCAGCACGTCGAGCTTGCCCCACCGCTCGTGGATCGCGCCGCCGAGGCGGTCGATGCCGGCCATGTCGGTGAGGTCGAGCGGCACCAGCGTCGCCTGGCCGCCGGCCGCGCGGATCTCGTCGTCCAGCTCCTCCAGCCCGCCGACGGTGCGCGCCACGGCGACGACATGCGCTCCGGCCGCCGCCAGCTCCTTCGCCAAGAAGTAGCCGATGCCGCGCGACGCGCCGGTGACGAGGGCCACGCGGCCGGAAAGGTCGAGCGTGTCGGGCGATGCGGCTGACGGTGCGGCTGACATGGCGGCTCCTGCTTCGGTCGGACTGGCGGCGGCAACCGGCCGCTTCCCGGCCGCATTAGCCGAATGCGCGGGCGAGGGAAACCCCCGGGGGTTCCTTGACCGGCTCCGCGCCCCGCCCCATATCGACGCAGCCGGGACGACCCGGCGCGCCGTCCGGTTGGCGGCGCGGCAATCGATGGGGACGGCCCCATCTCCTTTAACCGGAAGGAGACGGGCATGTCCTGGATCTATCTCGCTCTCGCAGGGCTGTTCGAAATCGGCTGGGCCGTCGGCCTGAAATACAGCCACGGCTTCACGCGGCTGTGGCCGAGCGCCTTTACCCTGGCCTCGATGACGGTCAGCATCGTCCTGCTGGGCCTGGCCCTGCGGGCGCTGCCGCTCGGCACCGCCTACGCCATCTGGACCGGCATCGGCACCATCGGCACGGCCATCCTCGGCATGATGCTTTTCTCGGAACCGGCCGAGGCGCTGCGGCTCGCCTGCATCGGCCTGATCGCGGCCGGCATCGTCGGCCTCAAGCTGGTCTCGCCCTAGCCGCCGCTCGCCAGCAGCGACAGCGTGCGCACGTTGCTGGCACCTTCCAGATCGGTGAGGCGGGTGGGGTATTGCCCGGTGAAGCAGGCGTCGCAGAACTGCGGCGCCTCCTCGTTGCGGGCGGCCTCGCCGACGGCGCGGTAGAGCCCGTCGATCGACAGGAAGCCGAGCGAATCGACGCGGATGAACTCCGCCATCTCCCCGATCGACATGCGCGAGGCGAGCAGCTTCGACTTCTCCGGCGTGTCGACGCCGTAGAAGCACGGCGACATCGTCGGCGGCGAGGCGATGCGCATGTGTACCTCGCGCGCGCCGGCGTCGCGCACGAGCTGCACGATCTTCTGGCTCGTCGTGCCGCGCACGATGGAATCGTCCACCAGCACCACGCGCTTGCCCTCGATCATCTTGCGGTTGGCGTTGTGCTTGAGCTTGACGCCCATGTGGCGGATCGAATCGCCCGGCGAGATGAAGGTGCGCCCGACATAGTGGTTGCGGATGATGCCGAGCTCGAACGGGATGTCGGCTTCCTGCGCGAAGCCGATGGCCGCCGGCGTGCCGGAATCGGGCACCGGCACGACGATGTCGGCCTCGACCGGGTTCTCGCGCGCCAGCTCCACGCCGATGTTCTTGCGCACCGTATAGACGTTGCGCCCCTCGACGGTGGAATCGGGCCTGGCGAAGTAGACGTATTCGAAGATGCAGAAGCGCGGCTTCTGCGGCTCGAACGGATAGAGGCTCTCGATGCCCTTGGAGGTGATGACCACCATCTCGCCGGGCTTGATGTCGCGCACGAAGCGCGCGCCGATGATGTCGAGCGCGCAGGTCTCGGAGGACAGGATCCACGCCCCGTCGAGGTCGCCCAGCACCAGCGGCCGGATGCCGAGCGGGTCGCGGCAGCCGATCATCTTCTTGGCCGTCAGCGCCACCAGCGAGAACGCGCCCTCGATCTGGCGCACCGCCTCGATGAAGCGCGAGTTGATGTCCTTCTCGCGGCTGGTGGCGACCAGGTGCAGGATCGTCTCGGTGTCGGAGGTGGAGGTGAAGATCGAGCCCTGCTTCTGCAGCGTGCGCTGCACGGTCATGGCGTTGGTCAGGTTGCCGTTGTGGGCGACCGCGATGCCGCCGTCGGCGAGCTCGGCGAACAGCGGCTGCACGTTGCGCAGGCCGGCACCCCCGGTGGTGGCGTAGCGCGTGTGGCCGATGGCGCGCTGGCCCTTCAGCCGGTCGAGCACGGACTGCTTAGTGAAGGTGTCGCCGATCAGGCCGACATGGCGCTCGACGTGGAACTGCTGGCCGTCGAAGGAGACGATGCCGGCCGCCTCTTGGCCGCGATGCTGCAGCGCGTGCAGGCCGAGCGTGACGATGGCGGCCGCGTCCTGGCGGCCGAAGATGCCGAACACGCCGCATTCGTCGTGGAAGCGGTCGTCGGACGTGGAAGAAAACGGGGTGTCGTCTGCGTCCGCCATGGGGCTACGCCTCTCGCCTGGTTTCCGGTTTCGATCCGCCCGCTCGCAGGGCAGCCTGTCAGTTCTCGATCTGCGCGCCGGCGTCGTCGTTCGGCTTCAGCCGGTCGAGGATCGAGTTCTCCGGGTCGTCCGGCAGCAGGCTCTCCAGCCAGTCTCCGACCCCTTCCAGCAGCGGCAGCGACTTGGCCTGCGCGATCCATGCCGGAGGGTTCGGGCCCACCAGCCAGGAGAAGAACAGCAGGCCGACCGCCACCACGAGGATACCGCGCGCCGCGCCGTAGAGGAAGCCGAGCGTGCGGTCGAGCGCGCCGATGCGGCTGTCGATGATGAAGTCCGCGATCTTCATCGTTATGACCGTGACCACGATCAGGGCGATGAAGAAGACGATCGCCGCCGCCGCGGCAAGCTGCACCTTGTCGTTGTCTATATAGGGAGCGACATAGGGCAATACAGCGGGGTGGAAGAAATAGGCCGCCGCCGCGGCCGCCACCCAGGAGGCGATGGACAGCACCTCGCGCGAGAAGCCGCGCACCATGGCAAGCACGGCGGAGACGAGGGTGAAGCCGACGAGGACGCCGTCAAGCAGGGTGATGGGCATTCAGGCTCAACTCCATCAGGGCAGCGGTGAGCCGCTTGCCGCCTCGGTCGCTTCAATCCGCCGCGTCGCGTGCCCGCGACCCGGCGATGCGCGCCACCAAATCGGAAAGCGTGGCCGGCTGAAACGCCCGCCGCGCGCCCTGGACGCTCTTGTCGTCGCCCGAAGCGGGCATGACCGCCTGCGAAAAACCGAGCTTTTCCGCCTCCTTGAGGCGTTGCTGGGCGTGCGCGACGGGCCTGATCGCACCCGAGAGACTGATTTCGCCGAAATAGACGCAATCGACGGGAAGGGCAAGTCCGGTCAGCGACGAAACCAGCGCCGCCGCCACGGCAAGGTCGGCCGCGGGCTCCGCGATGCGGTAGCCGCCGGCGACGTTGAGATAGACGTCGTGCTGCGAGAAGCGCACGCCGCAATGGGCCTCCAGCACCGCCAGCACCATGGACAGGCGCGCCGAATCCCAGCCGACCACGGCGCGGCGCGGCGAACCGGGCGGGGCGGGCGCGACGAGCGCCTGGATCTCGACCAGCACCGGCCGCGTGCCCTCGATGCCGGCGAAGACGGCGGCGCCGGGCGCTGCGGCGCTGCGCTCGCCCAGGAACAGCTCCGACGGGTTCGGCACCTCGCGCAGGCCGCGATCCGACATCTCGAACACGCCGATCTCGTCGGTCGGGCCGAAGCGGTTCTTGACCGTGCGCAGGATGCGGTAGTGGTGGCCGCCCTCGCCCTCGAAATAGAGCACGCCGTCGACCATGTGCTCGACCACGCGCGGGCCGGCGATCTGGCCTTCCTTGGTGACGTGGCCGACGAGCACCACCGCCGTGCCGGTCGACTTGGCGTGGCGGATCATCGCCTGCGCGCAGGCGCGCACCTGCGTCACCGTGCCGGGCGCGGAATCGGCCATGTCCGTCCACAGCGTCTGGATCGAATCGAGGATCAGAAGGTCGGGCCGCCTGCCGTCGGCTATCGTTGCGAGGATGTCCTCGACATTGGTCTCGGCGGCAAGCTCCACCGGCGCCGTGTCGGCGCCGAGCCGTTGCGCGCGCAGGCGTATCTGGGCGACCGCCTCCTCGCCCGAGACGTAGACGACACGGTGGCCCTTGCCCGCAAGTGCCGCGGCCGCCTGCGTCAGCAGCGTCGACTTGCCGATGCCGGGATCGCCGCCGACCAGAAGCGCGGAGCCGCGCACGAAGCCGCCGCCGGTGGCGCGGTCGAGCTCGCCGATGCCGGAGACGATGCGCGGCGCCTCCTCGATCTCGCCCGACAGCGTGGTGAGCGCCACCGGCCTGCCCTTGCGCGCCGAGCGCAGGCCCGACGGCCCGCCGCCGATGCCGCCGGACGTCGTGCCTTCCTCGACCAGCGTGTTCCACTCTCCGCAGCCGTCGCACTTGCCCGCCCAGCGGGTGTGGACGGTGCCGCAGCTCTGGCAGACGAACCGGCTGCGCGCCTTAGCCATCGCCGCCCACGTAGCGGCGGTGATAGCGCCGGCCGAGCGAGGTCAGCATCTCGTAGGAGATCGTGCCGGCCGCGGCCGCCGCCTCGTCCACCGGGACGTTGTGGCCGAACAGCTCGATCCAGTCGCCGACGGTGACGCCCTCCGGCCCGAGATCGGTGACGTCGAACAGCGTCAGGTCCATGGTGACGCGGCCGAGCACCGGCACGCGGCGGCCGTGGACGAAGCCGTGCCCGCCCGCCGGCACGGCCCGGCGCAGCGGCACGCCGGCGAAGGACGAGGCGCGATGGTAGCCGTCGGCATAGCCGGTCGAGACGACCGCGATCACCGTGTCACGGGAAAGCACGCCGTGCGCGCCGTAGCTCGCCGTCTCGCCGGCCCGTGCGCGGCGCACCTGCACCACGCGCGCCTCCAGCGTCGCCACGGCGCGCATCGGGTTGTCGCCGCCGTCGAAGGGCTGGCCGCCATAGAGCGCGATGCCCGGCCGGGCGAGATCGAAGGCGAAGTCGGGGCCGAGGAAGATTCCGGCGGAATTTGAAAGACTTGATTCGATGCCGTCGAAAATCCGGCTAACCGCCTGAAACGATTCCCGTTGCCGCCGGTTGAGCGGATGGCCGGCGTCGTCGCCGCAGGCGAGGTGGCTCATGACGAGCCGCGGCGTCAGCGCGCCGGTCAGCGCGTTGTCGGCGGCGAAGGCGTGCGCTTCCTCCGGCGTCAGGCCGAGCCGGTTCATGCCGGTGTCGACATGGATGGCGCAGGGGCGCGGCGTGCCGCCGTCGTTCCAGCCGAAGGCCTCCCAGCACGAGATGTCGGCCTGCGAGCCCAGCACCGGCATCAGCCGGTGGGCGGCGAAGGCGGGCGCGGCCTCCGGCCCGAACGTGCCGTTGAGCACATAGATGTCGGCCTGCGGCAGCGCGGCGCGCAGCTCGATGCCTTCCTGCGGCAGCGCCACGAAGAAGGTGCGGCAGCCGGCCCGCCACAGCGCGGGGCTCACGCGCGACGCGCCCAGCCCGTAGGCGTCGGCCTTGACCACGCCGGCGACGCGCGCAGGTGCCGCCCGACGCTGGAGCAGGCGGTAGTTCTCGACGAGAGCGTCGAGATCGACGGTCAGCCGGCCGCCGGCGATGCGCGGGTCGACGCCGTCATGGGCGGCGTCGTGCGTGAAGGTCTTCCATTCGCTCATGCGTCACTCGAACCGTTCGGGCAGGCGGCTGTCTTCGGCCAGGTCGAAGAAGCGGGTGAACTCGCCCTGGAAGCCGAGGCCGACCGTGCCGGTGGGGCCGTGGCGCTGCTTGGCGATGATGACCTCGGCCTTGCCGCGCGCCTCGGCCATCTCGCCCTCCCACTTGATGTATTCGTCGGTGCCGGGCTTCGGCTCCTTGTTCTTCAGGTAGTACTCCTCGCGGTAGACGAACAGCACCACGTCGGCGTCCTGCTCGATGGAGCCGGATTCGCGCAGGTCCGAAAGCTGCGGCCGCTTGTCGTCGCGGCTCTCGACCTGGCGCGACAGCTGCGACAGCGCGATGATCGGCGTTTGCAGCTCCTTGGCCAGCGCCTTCAGCCCGGTGGTGATCTCGGTGATCTCCTGTACGCGGTTCTGGGCCGCGCGGGCGCTCGTTCCCTGCATGAGCTGGACGTAGTCGATGACCAGCACGTCGAGCCCGCGCTGGCGCTTCAGCCGCCGCGCGCGCGCGGCAAGCTGGGCGATGGAGATGCCGCCGGTCTGGTCGATGTAGAGCGGCAGCTTCTGCATCATCTGCGAGCAGGCCACCAGCTTCTCGAAATCGCTCTCGGTGATGTCGCCGCGCCTGATCTTGGAGGAGGGGATCTCCGTCTGCTCGGAGATGATGCGGGTGGCGAGCTGCTCCGACGACATTTCGAGCGAGAAGAAGCCGACGACGCCGCCATTGACCGCCTTGTAGGAGCCGTCGGCCTGCTGCACCGGCTCGTAGGCGTTGGCGATGTTGAAGGCGATGTTGGTGGCCAGCGACGTCTTGCCCATGCCGGGGCGGCCGGCGAGGATGATGAGGTCCGAGGGTTGCAGGCCGCCCATGCGCCGGTCGAGGTCGCGCAGGCCCGTGGCGATGCCCGACAGGTGCCCGTCGCGCATATAGGCGGCGTTGGCCATGTCGACGGCGGTCTTGACCGCGTCGTTGAAGCTTTCGAAGCCGCCGTCGTAGCGCCCGGTCTCGGCCAGCTCGAACAGGCGCCGCTCGGCGTCCTCGATCTGCTCGGCCGGCGACATGTCGACGGGCGCGTCGTAGGCGATGTTGACCATGTCCTCGCCGACCGTGATGAGGGCGCGGCGCGTGGCGAGGTCGTAGATGGCGCGGCCGTAGTCGGCTGCGTTGATGACGGTGACGGCCTCGGCGGCGAGGCGGGCGAGATAGTGCGCGACGGTCATCTCGCCCACCTTCTCGCCCGCGGGCAGGAAGGTCTTGATGGTGACCGGATTGGCCATCTTGCCCATGCGGATCAGCTCGGACGAGACCTCGTAGATCCTGCGGTGCAGCGGCTCGTAGAAATGGTTGGGCTTCAGGAAGTCGGAGACGCGGTAGAAGGCGTCGTTGTTGACGAGGATGGCCCCGAGCAGCGCCTGCTCGGCCTCGACGTTGTTGGGCGCCTCGCGATAGAGCGGCGTCTCCGCCGCGCCGAGTTTGCGGATTGCGTCAGCCATGGTTTGTCCCGTTCCGATCCCCGAGCCTTCCGGTATCAGAAAGCCGCCATCGCGATGTCGGATTTCGGCCGATAGTTCCCGCGATCCACAGCGCGAAGATTTCGGTGGATACTTCCCGATTGACTCGGCGAATCGCGCATCAGTCTAGACGCGCGGTGGAACGGAACAAGAAAATTCATCGCCCGCGCCCGGCCGCACCGCAACGGCGATCAAGCGCAGCGGCGCCGGATGCGGCATGGAGGCGGGGTTCATGGGAGAAGGCGAATGAATCCCGTAGCCAGGGCGCTGTGGTTCATCGAAGGCAATCTCGGCCGCGACATCGCGCTCGACGACATTGCCGAGGCGGCTTGCGTGTCGCGCTTCCACCTGACGCGCGCCTTCGGCGAGGCGGTCGCCATGCCGGTCGTGCGCTATGTGCGCGCCCGCCGGCTGAGCGAGGCCGCGAAGGCGCTGGCGGGCGGCGCGCCCGACATCCTGTCGCTCGCCCTGGAGGCGGGTTACGGCTCCCATGAAGCCTTCACCCGGGCCTTCCGGGACCAGTTCGGGGTGACGCCCGAGGCGGTCCGCGGCGGCGGCCTGATTGAAACGCTCGAGCTCGTGGAGCCATATCTCATGCAGGAAACGACCGAAACGAAACTCGCCGCCCCCCGCTTCGTCGATGGCGCGGCCATGCTGATCGCCGGGCTGTGCCGGCGTTACGAATATGGCGCGCTGGACGGGATTCCCGGCCAGTGGCAGCGCTTGGCGCCGCATATCGGCCATGTCGGCTCCGAAGTCGGCGACGGCGCGACCTACGGCGTCTGCGTCAACGCCGACGCCGGCGGCTTCGACTACATCTGCGGCGTCGAGGTCCGGGACTTTTCCGACACGGCCCCGCAGATGACGCGCCTGCGCGTGCCGCCGCAGCGCTACGCCGTGTTCCGCCATGGCGGCCACCTTTCGGGGGTCAGGGCGACGATGAACGCGATCATGGGCGACTGGCTCGCCGGCTCGGCCTGGGAGATCGCCGACGCCGCGCTGCTGGAACGCTACGGCGCGGAGTTCGACCCGGTGAGCGGCAATGGCGGGTTCGAGATATGGGTGCCGGTCACGCCGCGCGGGGTCCGAGCAGGATGACGGCGGCGCCGATGAGGCAGATCGCGGCGCCCGCGAGGTCGAAGCGGTCGGGCCGCACGCCCTCGGCCGCCCACAGCCAGGCGAGCGAGGCGCAGATATAGACGCCGCCATAGGCGGCGTAGGCGCGGCCGGCGGCGTCGCTGTCGGCCTGCGCCAGCAGCCAGGCGAAGGCGGCGAGGCTCACCACGCCCGGCACCAGCCACAGCGCCGACTTTCCCAGCCGCCACCAGGCCCAGAACGAGAAGCAGCCGGCGATCTCGGCGAGCGCGGCGGCGGCGAAGACCGGAAATGTCATGGCCGGAAATGTCATGGAGTTTCCCGCGGCGGATGGCGTCGGCCCGTTTTCCGCCACGCGGCCGCCCAAGGCAAGGGGCGGGCCGCTCAGCCGGCCTCCGCCGGCCTGCGGCGTGCCTTTTCGGGCGCGGCCCGCCTCGGCGCCCCGGCCTTCCGCGCGGCCTCGGCCTCGCGCTTCTCGATCGCGGCCTCGTTGGCGGCGATGTAGCCGCGCGTCAGCGGCAGCGTGTCGTTCCGTTTCGCGAGCTGGATCTGGAACACCATCATGTCCTGCCAGCGGAAGGCCGCTTCCGAGCCGGCGAGGTAGAACTCCCACATCCGCGCGAAGCGCTCGTCGTAGATCTCGACCGCCCTCCTGCGGTTGGCCATGAAGCGTTCGCGCCAGATCTTCAGCGTCTCGGCATAGTGCAGGCGCAGGATCTCGACGTCGGTGACGACGAGGCCGGCGCGCTCGACATGCGGAAGCACCTCCGACAGGGCAGGGATGTAGCCGCCGGGGAAGATGTATTTGCGGATGAAGGTGTCGGTGGCCGCCGGCGGCCCCGACCGGCCGATCGCGTGCAGCACCATCACGCCGTCGCGCTTCAGGAGCCTCGCCGTCTGGTCGAAGAATGTGTGGTAGTGGTTGACGCCGACATGCTCGAACATGCCGACCGAGACGATGCGGTCGAAGGTCTCGTCGAGGTCGCGATAGTCCCTGATCTCGAAGCGCACGCGCTCCTGCAAGCCCTCCTGCCGCGCGCGCTCCTCGGCGACGGCGTGCTGCTCGTCCGACAGCGTGACGCCGAGCACGTCGACGTCGAAGGTGCGGGCGAGATAGAGCCCGAGCCCGCCCCAGCCGCAGCCGATGTCGAGCACCTTCTGGCCCGCGCCGATGTTCAGCTTGGCGGCCAGGTGCCGCTTCTTGGCGAGCTGCGCCTCCTCCAGGCTCATGTCGGGTCGCTCGAAATAGGCGCAGGAATACTGCATGTCGGCGTCGAGGAAGAGCCGGTAGAGGTCGCCCGACAGGTTGTAGTGGCGCTGGACGTTGCGCCGGGCGCGGCCGACGGTGTTGATCTGGTGCAGCCGGCGCAGGCCGATGCGCAGGTTGTCGAACACCTTCGTCCAGGCCGGCGCGTCGGCGCCCGATTCGATGTTGGCGTAGGCGATGCGCAGGAGCCTCAGCACGTCGCCCTCGACGATGTCGAGCTCGCCCTCCATGTACGCTTCGGGCACGCCGAGCCACGGATTGAGCGCGATCGCGTTCTGTGCGGAATGGGTGCGCAGAATGATGCCGACCGGCTCGCCCGCGCCATCGCCGAAGACGTGGCGGGTGCCGTCGGGATCGGTGATCGTCAGGTTGCCGGTGCGCACCAGCCGCCCGACAACGCCTAGCAGCAGCCTGTTCATCGCATTCACCTGTGCATGCGATGCGGCAGATTGTAGCAACTTTGCCCGAAGGTAAAGGTCCGCCGGCCGGGTTCCTGTGGGCCAGGAAGCCGGGCAGGAAAAACGCCCGGCCGTCTCCGGCCGGGCGCTGCGATAAGGTCCGCGATGCGGGGAGGGTCAGGCCTCCTCGCCGAACTCCTCCGCCTCGGGATCGAAGAAGGCGTCGGGGCGGGCGTTCTCGTTGATGTCCTCGCCGTAGATCGCTTCCGCCGAGTCGAGCTTCTCGCCGGCGGCCTGGCGGTCGGCCTCCTCGGCGGTGCGCGCGATGTTGAGCGTGACCGTCACCTCGACCTCGGGGTGCAGCGCGATCGCGACATTGGTCAGGCCGATGGTCTTGATCGGGTGGTTGAGCTCGACCTGGCTGCGCGCCACCGAGAAGCCTTGGGCGGTCAGCAGCTCGGCGATGTCGCGGGTCGAGACCGAGCCGTAGAGCTGGCCGGTCTCGCCGGCCGAGCGCACGATCACGAAGGACTGGCCGTCGAGCTTCTCGGCGACCTTCTCGGCCTCGGACTTGCGCTCCAGGTTGCGCGCCTCGAGCTGGGCGCGCTGGCCCTCGAACTTCTTCTTGTTGGCCTCGTTGGCGCGCAGCGCCTTGCCCTTGGGCAGCAGGTAGTTGCGGGCAAAGCCGTCCTTGACCTTGACGGTGTCGCCGATCTGCCCGAGGCGGGCGATGCGTTCCAGAAGAATGACGTCCATGTTCGTCTCCATGCCGGCCGCGTTGGCCGTTGATTCTCGAAGACGGGCTGGAAGCAGGGGGCCTGTCGGCCGGGTCGCTGTCCTGCCCGTTGCGGCAGTTAGGGCCGTTGGGCCCAACTCGGATTTGATGTCCGCCTCCGCCGCGCCGAACGCGGGGAGGGAGTAAAGGGGGCGGCGAGCCGCCCCCTAAGATAGCTTACTTCACCACGTAGGGCAGCAGGCCGAGGAAGCGGGCGCGCTTGATCGCCCTGGCGAGCTCGCGCTGCTTCTTCTGGCTGACGGCGGTGATGCGCGAGGGCACGATCTTGCCGCGCTCGGAGATGTAGCGCTGGAGCAGCCGCACGTCCTTGTAGTCGATCTTGGGCGCGTTGGCGCCGGAGAACGGGCAGGTCTTGCGGCGGCGGTGGAACGGGCGCCGGGTCGGGATCTGGTTGATGTCGACCATCACGCTGCTCCTTCAGCCTGTTCGCGCGGGCGGCGCGGGCCACGGTCGCGGTCGCCGCCGCGCTCGCCGCGATCGCGGTCGCCAAAGCGGGGGCGGTCGCCGAAGCGGCCCTCGCGCTCGCGCTCGTCGCGCTTCTGCATCATCGCCGACGGGCCGTCCTCGTGCTTCTCGACGCGCACGGTCATGAAGCGCAGGATGTCCTCCGACAGACCCTGCTGGCGCTCCAGCTCCTGGATGGCGGCGGCAGGCGCCGTCACGTCCATCAGCGTGTAGTGCGCCTTGCGGTTCTTCTTGATGCGGTAGGTCAGGGACTTCAGCCCCCAGTTCTCCACCCGGCCGACGGAGCCGCCATTCGCCTCGATCACACCCTTGTACTGCTCGACAAGGGCTTCGATCTGCTGCGGCGACAGGTCCTGCCGGGCAAGGAACACATGTTCGTAAAGAGCCATGTCAGCTTGCCTTTCTTCGTTTCACCCTGTCGGTCCCGGCGGCTAGAGCCTCTGCAACTTCTCTGTCCCGCCTGTGGCGGGCGAAGAAAGGAGCATGACGAGACGGTCGAGAGCGGAGACACGGGAGGCGGAAGCGCATTTGCCTTCACGAGCGGCCTGTCCCCGTCGGGGAAAAGCCGCCGCCCTCCGTTCAGCCCCCGGCTGGGACCGGCAGATGGGCGGCCTCTATACACGGTTTTGCCGGTTTGGCAATGCTGTGCGGCCACCTCTTGACCTCATCCCGTGCTTGCGCCACACGCAAAGGGCAGGAACGAGCTTGGAGACCGCCATGTCGATCGCCTTCACCTTTCCCGGACAGGGCAGCCAGGCCGTGGGCATGGGCAAGGACCTTGCCGACGCCTTCCCCGAGGCGCGCGCCGTGTTCGAGGAGGTGGACGAGGCGCTGGGCGAGAAGCTGTCGCGCACCATCTGGGAAGGCCCGGAGGAGACGCTGACGCTGACGGCCAACGCCCAGCCGGCGCTGATGGCGGTGTCGCTCGCCGCCATGCGGGTGCTGGAGGCGCGCGGCCTCGTGCTCAAGGACAAGATCGCCTATGTCGCCGGCCATTCGCTCGGCGAATATTCGGCGCTCGCCGCCGCCGGCACCTTCTCGGTCGCCGATACCGCGCGGCTCCTGCGCATCCGCGGCAACGCCATGCAGGCGGCCGTTCCGGTGGGCGAGGGCGCGATGGCGGCGATCATCGGGCTGGAGCAGGCCGACGTCGAGGCCGCCTGCGCCGAGGCTGCGGTCGGCTCCGTCTGCCAGATCGCCAACGACAATGGCGGCGGCCAGCTCGTCATCTCCGGCGCCAGGCCGGCCGTCGAGCACGCGGCGCGGCTCTGCACCGAAAAGGGCGCCAGGCGCGCGCTGATGCTGCCCGTCTCCGCGCCCTTCCATTCGGCGCTGATGCGGCCGGCGGCCGACGCCATGCGCGAAGCGCTCGCCGGCGTGAAAAAGCATGCGCCGGCCGTGCCGGTGGTGGCCAACGTCACCGTCTCGCCGCTGACCGACCCCGACGAGATCGCCGCGCGCCTCGTCGAGCAGGTCACGGGCCGCGTGCGCTGGCGCGAGACGGTGGAGTGGTTCGCCGCCAACGGCGTGACCACGCTCTACGAGATCGGCGCCGGCAAGGTGCTGTCCGGCCTCGCCCGGCGCATCGACCGCACCGTCGCGACGGTCAATGTCGGCGGGCCGGCGGATATAGAGGCGTTCTTGAGCGAATAGGGAGTAGCGAATAGGGAAAGCATCCCATCCCTGTTCGCTATTCGCTCATTTTTAGAAAGGAAGCCCCCCCATGTTCGACCTGACTGGCCGCAAGGCGCTCGTCACCGGCGCAACCGGCGGCATCGGCGAGGCGGTGGCGCGCGCGCTTCACGCCGCCGGCGCGACCGTGGGCCTGCACGGCACGCGGGTGGAGAAGCTGGAGGCGCTGGCGGCCGAGCTCGGCGAGCGCACGAAGGTGTTTCCCGCCAACCTGTCCGACCGCGCCGAGGTCAAGGCGCTGGCGCAGAACGCGGAGGCCGGGCTCGAAGGCGTCGACATCCTCGTCAACAATGCCGGCATCACCCGCGACGGCCTGTTCGTGCGCATGTCCGACCAGGACTGGGACGCCGTGCTCGAGGTCAATCTCGGCTCCGTCTTCCGCCTGACGCGCGAGCTGACGCACCCGATGATGCGCCGCCGCTACGGCCGCATCGTCAACATCACCTCCGTCGTCGCCGTCACCGGCAATCCCGGCCAGGCCAACTATTGCGCGGCCAAGGCCGGCATGATCGGCCTTTCCAAGTCGCTGGCGCAGGAGATCGCCACCCGCGGCGTCACCGTCAACTGCATCGCGCCCGGCTTCATCGAATCGGCCATGACCGACAAGCTCAACGACAAGCAGAAGGAGGCGATCATGGGCGCCATCCCGATGAGAAAAATGGGGACGGGCGGCGACATCGCCGCCGCCGCGCTCTATCTCGCCTCCGGCGAGGCGGGCTACGTCACCGGCCAGACGCTGCACGTCAACGGTGGCATGGCGATGATCTGACGGCGGGGCCATTCCGCAACGGCAGGGCTTTGCCGGCGCCTGTGGGTTCCATCTTTCAGCTTGATTAGCGGCAATCGTGCCGCTAACGAAGACCGACCAACGCAATGCCGGGTTGCCGGCCAACACCAAGTCGAGGGTTTGCAAATGAGCGACACCGCCGAGCGCGTCAAGAAAATCGTTGTCGAGCATCTGGGCGTCGATGCCGACAAGGTCACCGAGGGCGCGAGCTTCATCGACGACCTTGGCGCGGACAGCCTCGACACGGTCGAACTGGTCATGGCGTTCGAGGAGGAGTTCGGCGTCGAGATCCCGGACGACGCGGCCGAGACGATCCTGACCGTCGGCGACGCCGTCAAGTACATCGAGAAGGCGTCGGCCTGAGGCCGCGCCGCCCGGCCTTCCCGCCAACAGCCACGCAAGCGTGCAAGCGATGAGACGTGTCGTCGTCACCGGCATAGGGCTGCTTTCGCCGTTCGGCGTGGGCGCCGAGCATACGTGGAAACAGCTCCTGGCCGGCAGAAGCGCGGCGCGGCGCATCGACACGTTCGAGGTTGACGATCTTCCCTGCAAGATCGCCAACGTCATCCCGCGCGACGGCGGCGAGGCGGCCTTCGACCCGGACCGTTTCCTGGAGCCGAAGGAACAGCGCAAGGTCGGCGACTACATCGTCTACGGCATCGCCGCCGCCGAGATGGCGCTGGAGGATGCCGGCTGGAAGCCGACCACCTACGAGGAGCAGTGCGCCTCCGGCGTGCTGATCGGCTCCGGCATCGGCGGCATCGACGGCATCGCGGAGAACGCGATGATCCTGAAGGAGAAGGGGCCGCGCCGCATCAGCCCCTTCTTCATCCCGGGCAACATCATCAACCTCGTGTCCGGCCAGGTCTCGATCCGCCACGGCCTCAAGGGGCCGAACCACGCGGTCGTCACCGCCTGCTCGACCGGCGCGCACGCCATCGGCGACGCGGCCCGGCTCATCCAGTTCGGCGATGCCGACGTCATGGTGGCCGGCGGCGCGGAAGCGCCGATCACCCGGCTGTCGCTGGCCGGCTTCGCCGCCTGCAAGGCGCTGTCCACCGCGCGCAACGACGAGCCGCAGAAGGCGTCGCGCCCCTACGACCGCGACCGCGACGGCTTCGTCATGGGCGAGGGCGCCGGCGTCGTGGTGCTTGAGGAGCTGGAGCACGCGAAGGCGCGCGGCGCGAAGATCTACGCCGAGGTCGTCGGCTACGGCCTTTCCGGCGACGCCTATCACATCACCGCCCCCTCCGAGGACGGCGACGGCGCGTTCCGCTGCATGTCGGCGGCACTGAAGCGGGCCGGGCTCGCCCCCGCCGACGTCGACTACATCAACGCCCACGGCACCTCGACCATGGCCGACACCATCGAGCTCGGCGCGGTCGAGCGCCTGGTCGGCGACGCCGCCTCCACGGTGTCGATGTCGTCCACCAAGTCGTCGATCGGCCACCTTCTGGGTGCCGCCGGCGCCGCCGAGGCGATCTTCTCGCTGCTCGCCATCCGCGACAACGTCGCGCCGCCGACGATCAACCTCGACAACCCCGAGCGCGAGACGGCGATCGACCTCGTGCCCAACGCCCCGCGCGAGCGCAGGATCGACGTGGCGCTGTCGAACTCGTTCGGCTTTGGCGGCACCAACGCCTCGCTGGTGTTCCGCCGCTTGCAGGACTGAGGCGGCGCCGCGCGCCGCCAATTTCGCCATATTCGGGCTTAGCTTCGGTTCCGCGAACCGACGAGCTCAGGAAAGGGTGCGTGCGCCATGACCAACGACACCGCCGACGAAGGTGCTTTGGCCCAGACCCCGCAGGCCGCGCCGGCGCGGCCGATCGTGCCCAAGACCGCGAGCGAGGCGCTGCGCCCCCAGGCGGGCACCCCGCCGCCGAGCCGCTCGAAGCGCTCGCGCAGCCAGGTGGTGGTCTTCCTCAACTTCCTGATGTCGGCCGTGGTCCTGCTCGCCATCGGCGCGTTCGCGGCCGTGTGGTTCGGCAAGTCGACCTTCGAGGGGCCGGGGCCGCTCGCCACTTCCGACACGGTGCTGATCCGCCCCAATTCCGGCGTCGCCGAGATCGCCGAGCTTCTGGAGCGCCGCGGCATGATCAGCGACGCGCGCATCTTCCGCCTCGGCCTGCGCTTCTATGGCAACGACAGCCGCGTCCAGGCGGGCGAGTACGAGGTCAAGGCCGCCGCCTCGATGCACCAGATCATGGACCTCCTGGTCTCCGGCCGCTCGATCCTGCATTCGCTGACCATCCCCGAGGGACTGACGGTGACGCAGGCGTTCCGCCGCATCGCCGCCGCCGAGGAGCTGGACGGCGAGATGCCGGCCGAGGCGCCGCCGGAAGGCTCGCTCGCCGCCGACACGGTGCGCTTCACGCGCGGCATGAAGCGCCAGGAGCTGGTCAACCGCCTCGTCGCCGACCAGAAGGCGCTGGTGGAGAGCATCTGGGCGCGCCGCTCGGCCGACCTTCCCATCGACAGCATCGAGGAGTTCGTCACGCTGGCCTCCATCGTCGAGAAGGAGACCGGCCGCGCCGACGAGCGCCCGCGCGTCGCCGCCGTCTTCATCAACCGGCTGAAGAAGGGCATGCGCCTGCAATCGGACCCGACGATCATCTATGGCATCTTCGGCGGCGAGGGGAAGCCGGCCGACCGGCCGATCTACCGCTCCGACATCGACACGCCGACGCCCTACAACACCTACGCCATCAACGGCCTGCCGCCCGGTCCCATCGCCATTCCCGGCCGCGCCTCGCTGGAGGCGGTCGCCAACCCGTCCAAGACCGACGACCTCTATTTCGTCGCCGACGGCTCGGGCGGGCACGTCTTCGCCGCCACGCTCGAGGAGCACAACGAGAACGTGGCGCGCTGGCGGCGGCTGGAGCGCGAGCGGGCGGCGGCGGAAGCGGCCGCGCAGGCCGACAAGGCAGGGGAAGACGCCGCCGGGCAGCAATAGCGGCCGGCGGCGGCAGCAGGCAGGGGAGCGCCTATGGGCTTGCAGAGCATGACGGGATTCGGCCGCGCCGCGACCGACCATGACGGCGCGGCCATCGCCTGGGAGCTGAAATCGGTCAACGGCAAGGGGCTGGAGGCACGGCTGCGCCTGCCGCCGGGCCTGGAGCGGCTGGAGCAGCCGGTGCGCCAGGTCATCCAGAAACGGTTCTCGCGCGGCAACGTGCAGGCGGGCCTGACGCTGTCGCGCGCCGGCCTTTCCGCGCCGCCCGTCGTCAACGAGGCGTTCCTGAAGGACGTGGCCGGGCTTGCCCGGCGCTTGCAGGAACAGTTCGGCGTGGCTGCCGCCACCGCCGACGGGCTGCTTGCGCTGCGCGGCGTGCTGGAGACGCCGGACGCGGCCGAGGACGAGGAGGCGCGCGCCGCGCTCGACGCCGCCATCCTGTCGGCGCTCGACGAGGCGCTCGCCGCGCTGGAGGCGGCGCGGCGCGACGAGGGTGCGGCACTCGGGCGCGTGCTCCTCGGCCATCTCGACGCCATCGAGGCGCTGACGCTGCGCGCCGAGGCCGACCCCTCGCGCGAGCCGGCGGCGATCCGCGCCCGGCTTGCCGAGCAGGTGGCGCTGCTGCTCGACGCGGCCCAGCCGCTCGACGAGGCGCGGCTGCACATGGAGGCCGCCTTCCTCGCCACCCGCGCCGACATCCGCGAGGAGATCGACCGGCTGAAGACGCATGTCGCCTCCGGGCGGGCGCTGCTCGCCGCCGGCGGGCCGGTCGGGCGCAAGCTCGATTTCCTGTCGCAGGAGTTCAACCGCGAATCGAATACGCTGTGCTCGAAGTCGAACGCGGCCGCCGTCACCGCCATCGGGCTGGAGCTGAAGGCCGTGGTCGACCAGTTCCGCGAGCAGGTTCAGAATCTGGAGTAGAAATGCCCGCCACCGCCGCCATCGACCGCACCGTGCGCCGGCGCGGCCTCATGCTGGTCCTGTCCTCGCCGTCCGGCGCGGGCAAGTCGACCATCTCGCGCAACCTTCTCGAAAGCGACCCGTCCTTCGAGCTGTCGATCAGCATCACCACGCGGGCGCGGCGCGCCAGCGAGATCGACGGCCGCCACTACCATTTCCGCTCGCGCCGCGAGTTCGAGAGCATGCGCGACGCCGACGAATTGCTCGAATGGGCCGAGGTCCACGGCAATTTCTACGCCACGCCGCGCGCGCCGGTGGAGAAGGCGCTGGCCGAAGGCCGCGACATGCTGTTCGACATCGACTGGCAGGGCGCCGAGCAGCTTCGCGAGAAGATGCGCGCCGACATCGTCTCGATCTTCATCCTGCCGCCGACCATGCGCGAGCTGAAGGGACGGCTGCGCCGCCGCGCCGAGGACACCGAGGAGGTCATCGCCGCGCGCCTGCGCAACGCGCTGGCCGAGATCGAACACTGGCGCGACTACGACTATGTCGTCGTCAACGACGACCTCGACGCGGCCTTCGCGCAGGTTGAGGCCGTCGTCACCGCCGAGCGCCTGCGCCGCGACCGCAGGCCGGGCCTGTTCGACTTCGTCCAGGGGCTGCTGGACGAGAAGCTCGACTGAGCGCTCTTGCGGCGGACGGCTTGATCGCGGTCAAGGTTGCGGCCGCGCCGCGCCCTATGGTGGGAAAGAAACCAGCCAAGGAGCGGCCATGTCCAACACCCCTCACACGCTCGGAGAAGAGTTCCCGGGCCAGCTCGACGCCATCCATGCCCTGAAGGCGAAGGACGAGGCGTTCGCCCGCCTGCTCGACGAGTATGACGAGGTCAACGACCGCATCCACAAGGCCGAGAGCCGCATCGAGCCGGTCAGCGACGAGGCCGAGGTCGCATTCCGCAAGCGCCGTCTCGCCATCAAGGACGCGATCGCCGCCGCGCTGGCGGCGGCGTAGCCGATCCCTGAGGCGCCGCCCGCGGGAGCGTCACGCACCCGCGGGCGGCCGCCTTCAAAGCCGGGTGGCCAGCGCCACGAATTCCTCGATGGACAGGGTTTCGGCCCGCCGCGTGCCGTCGATGCCGGCTTCCGCCAGCAGCCTTTCGCCGCCGATGGCCTTCAGGCTCTGGCGCAGCATCTTGCGCCGCTGGCCGAAGGCGGCCTCCGTCACCCGCGCCAGCTTCCTCTCCTCGACGGGCAGGGGGGTCTCGCGCGGCACGATGTGGACGACGGAGGAGGTGACCTTGGGCGGCGGGGTGAACGCCTGCGGCGGCAGGTCGAAGGCGATCCGCGCCTGCGTGCGCCAGCCGGCCAGCACGCCGAGCCGGCCATAGGCGTCATCGCCCGGCTTGGCCACGATGCGCTGCGCCACCTCCTTCTGGAACATCAGCGTCATCGACGCCCAGAACGGCGGCCATGAGGGCACGGTCAGCCAGCGCAGCAGAAGCTCGGTGCCGATATTGTAGGGCAGGTTGGCGACGATCTTCACCGGCCCGCCGGCTTGCGCCGCCAGCGCCGCGAAGTCGGTGCGCATCGCGTCGCCCGAAATCACCTCCAGCCGGCCGGGATGGTGCGCCGCGATCTCGGCAAGCGCGCCAAGGCAGCGCTCGTCGCGCTCGATGGCCACCACACGCGCCGCGCCGTGGGCCAGAAGCGCCCGCGTCAGCCCGCCGGGGCCGGGGCCGACCTCGATGACGGTCGCCCCGCCGAGCTCGCCGGCCGCGCGCGCCACCTTGCCGGTCAGGTTGAGGTCGAGCAGGAAGTTCTGTCCGAGCGACTTCCTCGCCCGCAGGTCGTGGCGCTCGATCACCTCGCGCAGCGGCGGCAGGCCGTCGAGGCTCACCGCGCCGCCGCCTTCGCGCCGGCACCCAAATCAGCCATCGCGCGCGCCATCTTCAGCGCCGCGATCAGGCTGTCGGGCCGCGCGATCCCCTTGCCGGCGATGTCGAAGGCGGTGCCGTGGTCGGGCGAGGTGCGGATGAAGGGCAGGCCGAGCGTGACGTTGACCGTCTCGTCGAAGGCGAGCGCCTTGGCCGGAATCAGCGCCTGGTCGTGATACATGCAGATCGCCGCGTCGTAGGTTTCCCGCGCCCGCGCGTGGAACATGGTGTCGGCCGGCAGCGGTCCGCGCGCGTCGATGCCCTGCCGCCGCAGCTCCTCGACCGCCGGGCGCACCACCTCCTCGTCCTCGCGGCCCATGGCGCCGTCCTCGCCGGCATGCGGGTTGAGCCCCGCGACCGCGAGGCGCGGCCGCGCGATGCCGAATCGGGACGCAAGGTCGGCGGCCGTGATGGCGGCCGTCTCGACGATGTCTTCCGCCGTCAGCCGGCGCGGCACCTGCGAAAGCGCGATGTGGACCGTCACCGGCACCGCCCGCAGCTCCGGGCTGGCCAGCATCATGACCGGGCGCGCGCCGCCCGCCAGATGGCCGAGGAACTCGGTGTGGCCGGGATAGGCGAAGCCGGCGTCGTAGAGCGGCTTCTTGGCGATGGGGCAGGTGACGAGCGCGCCGGCGCGTCCGGCCGCCACGTCCGCCACCGCGCGCTCGATGGACTCGACGATGCCGGCCGCGTTGGCCGGGTCGGGACGGCCCGGCCGGTCGGCGAAGGCCGCGCGCAGGGGAACGACCGGCAGCGCGCCGGCGAAGGCATGCGCCGCGTCCTGCGGCTGGACGATGGCGATGTCCACGTCCGGCGCACGCGCCCGCATCAATCCCGGATCGCCGAGCAGGTAGAAGGGCGGCACGGCGCGTTCGGCCCGCAGCCGCCACGCGGCGGCCGCGATTTCCGGCCCGATGCCGGCAGGGTCGCCCGCTGTCATCGCAAGTGCGCGCACGCCGCCCTCTCTCCCCGGCGATCCCGGCCTCGGTATGGGGCGCGGCTCAGCGCCGGACGATCTGCGCCTTGGCGCGAAGCTCGTCGGTGAGCTTCTTGGACGCGCCCTCGGCATCCTCGTCGCCGCCCTGCTCGGCGCCGAACACCATCTGCGCCACGCGGTCGTCGGAGACCTCGCGGGCGCTGCATATGCCGATGAACTCGACGCCGCGGTCGGTCTCGCGCACGGTGGTGGCGGTGCCGACGGAGGCGGCCTTGATCTGCTTTTCCCAATCCGGCGGCAGCTCGGGCTCGAGCACGCGGCCGAGGTCGCGCACGGTGACGTCGATCAGCCCCTTGGCGAACTCGCGGGTGGTGTCGCAGCCGCGGAAGCGCTGCCGCATCGCCTCCGCCTCGCGCTTGCGCGCGCCGAGCTTTGCGCCGCGCTCCGCGGACGGCACGACGAAGATGACCTGCTGGAGCATGTATTCGGTGGCCTTGGGCTTGGCGCCGCCCTGCTGCAACATGCGCCGCACCACGTCCTGCTCGCTCATCTGGCCGCCGGAGCGGTTCTGCCGCGCCACCACCTGCGCCCAGCCCATCTGCGAGCGGATGAACTCGCGGAAATGCGCCTTGGTCACGCCGGCCTGGTTCAGCACCTGGTCCATCTGCGCCGGCGACATCCTGTTGGAGCGGGCGAAGCGCTCATAGGCGCCCGCGACCTGGTCGTCGCCGATGCGGATGTTGAGACGCTTGGCCTCGGCGTTGCGCACCACCTGGTCGATCATCTCCTCGGCGGCGAGCTGCTGCAGGTTGCCGCGCTTGTTCTGCAGGCGCAGGAAGGCCGCGCGCCGCTGGATGTCGTAGCTGGTGATCGCCTCGTTGTTGACGATGTAGCGGATCTCGCTCGCCTGGGCGACTGCCGGAGGCATGGCGAGCGACGAAAGGCAGGCCAGCATCGCGGCGAACCCGGTGCGGCGCAGGGCGCTTGCGACCGTTTTCATGCTTGTGCGTCTCCTTGGTTCCCTTGGCTCCGATCCCTCGGCCATTCCCTGACGCGCCTATGGGGCGAAACCGTGACGGCGGCCATGCGCCCGTGCCGGATCAGTTTAGCGCGTTCGAGGTGGTTCCGAAATCGCCGATGGTGCGCAGCGACACGCTGAAGCCGAAGCTGCGCGACTTCTCGCCGTTGGTCGGGTCTTCGTATTCCGACATCGAGATCGAATAGGCGAAGCAGTCGTCGTCATAGGCGAAGCCGATCGACTTGCTGACCATGATCTCGCTCTCCAGATCGTAGGTGCCGTCGGCGAACACGCTCCAGTTGTCGTGGATGCGCACGTTGGCGCTGCCGCGGACCTCGCGGCGGTCCGTGGCGAAACCGTAGTCGGGCTGGGCCTGGATGAAGGAGTAGACGCCGGAGACGCTGAACGGCCGCGAGGAATAGGCGGCGCTGATATCGGTGCGGCGCAGCTCGAACGTCTCCTCGTCGAAGCGCGCGCCGGCCGCCGCCGACAGGCCGACCGGGGTCGAGAGGCCGACCATGCCGACATAATCGGACCTGTCGCTCTCCAGCCCCGAGAAGGCGCCGGCATGGACGAGGTCGGGCGCGGTGTAGGGGTTGTCGCCTGCCAGGTGGAAGGACTGGCCGAACAGCGCGTTGGTTCCCCAGCCATTGGCGAAGGAGCCGGAATAGCGGACGCCGAGATTGGCGCGCACGCCGCCCTCGATGCGGTCGTAGCCGGAGAACTTGTCGCGCTCGAACAGGTTGGTCGCGTCGAACACCAGGCTCTGGGCGTCCTCGTTGGGGATGCCGACCCTGTCGGCGTGCGGGGCGTCCGGCCGGGCGAAGATCTGCGCCATCGGCTCGATCACATGGCTGGTGTTGGCCGTGGTGAACAGCACCGGCCAGCGCGCCTCCAGCCCCGCCGTCGCCATCGAGCGGTAGTAGGACGAGCTCAGGTCGGCAGTCGTGCCGTTGCGCGCCGCGAGCTTCAGGATCTCCGCTTCCGAGGACGGGTCGAAGGAGGCGCCGATAGCATCGGCCCGCGCGTGCAGGATCGGCGTCAGCATCAGCCCGCCCGGCGTGACGAAGGAGCGCTTCCACTCCGCCTCGGCCGTCAGCCGGGTCGAGCTGCCGTCGATGCCGCGCACGGCCGTCTGCGGCCCCACCGAGCCGACGTAGTTGAGCGCGTCCATCGTGTAGCGGTGGATGCTGTGCAGGTTGACGTCGATGTTCAGCTCGCCGCCGGCGACCGGGCTGTCGGGCGTGTAGGAATAGTCGAGCGTCGGCAGCACCCATGGCTGGCGCGCGTTGCGCGTGCCGAGGTCCGCGCCGGTCAGCCGGTTCTTGTCGCGGGTCGGTTCCTGCACCGTGAACTTCTGGAAGCGCAGGTCGAAGAAATTCCGGTCGTTCAGCCCCGTGAGATAGATCTCGTCGGTGCGCTGGTAGTCGTCATAGCCGTCGACGCCGTAGCGATAGGCGAAGTTCTTGTCGGTCTGGACCATCACGTCCCAGCCGAAGGTCCAGCGCGGATTGATGCGGAACTCGCCCTTGGAGCCGATCATGCCGCGGAATTTCTCGTGATCGGCCGAGGTGTCCGCCGTCAGGCCGGTGCCGGGAAGGAACTCGTCGGGGTTGCGCTGGCTGATGCCGGCGGCGGTGATCGAGTACCCGCCATTGTTGAAGCGCTGACGCCACTCGGCCTCGCCGAGGAACCCTTGCCCCGAATACCAGGTCGGCTTGAACGTCAGGTCGAAGGTGGGCGACAGCGCCAGATAATAGGGCACGTGGACGCCGTGGCCCAGCTCGGTCGAATGGCGATAGCTGGGGATGAGGAAGCCCGACTTCTGCTTGACCGTCGGATCGGGGATCTCGAAGAACGGCAGGTAGGCGATCGGCAGGCCGAAAAGCTCGAAGCGCGCATGCTGGAAGCGCACCGTCTTTTCCTTGCCGTTCCAGATGATCTTGCGCGACTTCACGCGCCAGGCCGGGGCCTTTTCCGGCTTGTCGCGGCACGGCTCGCAGGCGGTGTAGAGGCCGTATTCGAAGGTCGTGACCTCGCCGTCCCTGCGCTCGGCGCTGTCGGCGGCGAAATAAGTCTTGTCGGCGGTCTCCACGCGCAGCGAGCGCACGAAGGCGTCGCGGAAATCGTCGGTGACGTCGATCTCGTCGGTGTGGATGCGGGTGCCCTCGCGGTCGACGATCTCGACGTCGCCGCTGGCCAGTAGCCGCGCCGTGGCGCGGTTGTAGGTGACGCGATGCGCCACCAGCCTGTGGCCGTCATAGTCGATCTGCACGCGGCCTTCGGCGGTGACGGTGTTGCGGTCGTTGTCGTAGATGACGGTGTCGGCCTCGAGCAGCATCTCGGCCTCGGACGACACGCCGGCGCGGTCGAGGTCGATGTCCTGCGCCAGCGCGGCGCCGGGCAGGCCGGCGCCCGCGAGCGCCAGCGCGGTCGCGCCCGCCAGGCGCGCGATGCGGGCGCATCTGCGCTTCATCGCACTTCCGCCCCTCACCTAGCCGTCCTCCTTGTACAACAGGAACGTCACCCCGAAGAAACCGGCGACCAGAACCGGGAACCACGCCGCCACGACGGGCGGCACGAATCCGGCGCTGCCGAACGCCTTTACCAGAACCGAGACGACATAAAGCAGAAAGCCGGCGAGGACGCCACCCAGAATAATCGTCGCGGACTGCCCCATGCGCGCAAAGCGCATCGACACCGTCGCGGCGATCAGCGCCATGGTCACCAGCAGCGCCGGAAGCGCCACGAGCGAGTGGAAATGCGTGGCGAAGGCGTTCGCCCGCACGCCGAAGGAGTTGGCGGCCGCGATCTTGCGCGGCAGGTCGTAGATCGGGATCATCTCGGGCCGAACCAGCCGCTCCAGCACGTATTCGGGCACCAGATTGGTGGCGATGCGCGCCGTGTCCAGCGAATCGGCCTGCGCGCCGCCGCGGACGCGCTTGACGCGCAGAAGCTCCCAGTAGCCGTCGCGCAGATGCGCGCGTTCGGCGTCGAGGCGCTCGGCGATCCGCCCGTCCTCGCCGATCCGCAGGAAGGTCGCGCCGACCAGCGTCAGCCCCTGGTTGAGCGTGCTTTGCGCGCCGATGATGGTCTCGCCCTCGTCGGTTCGCTGCTTGATCCACGGCGCGGACGGCTGCGAGGCCGGCGCGCCGCCGTTGGAACGCGCCTCCACCTCCAGCGCCTGGGCGCGCTCGAAGCCCAGCGAGGCCACGGGGTTGAGCGCGAACAGCGTCGCCAGCCCGAAGGCGAACGCGCCGAGGCAGATCGGCATCAGGAACTGCCATGCCGAGATGCCGGCCGCGCGCGCCACCACCAGCTCGTATTTGCGGTTGAGCGCCACCAGCGTCACGATGCCGGAGACGAGGCCGATGAAGGGCACGGCCTGCTGCATGATCATCGGCGTCTGCAGCGCGGCGATGGTCAGGGCCATCGCGGTCGAGTCCTCGATGGCCGCGCCGATCTGGCCGCTGATCTCGGTGAAGCTGACGATGAAGACGATGGCCGCCGCGCCGGTGAAGAACCAGAAGGTGAGCGCGACGTAGCGCATGAAGAAGTAGCGTCCGAGCGTGAAGCCGATCATGCCGGGCCTCCCGGCGCCGCGCCACCGAAGCCCGACCGGCGGTGCCTGAGGGCGAGCGCGCGCGCCTGGAGCCGGCCCCACAACGCCTGCCCGCGCTCGATCACCCACAGCGGCAGCTCCATCATCCGGTTGGTGGCGATGAAGAACACGGCGATGGCGCAGGCCGCGAGCGGAACGAGATAGACGACCGGCGTGTAGACGGCCGAGGTCTCGATCTTCTCGACGAAGAAGAAGCCGGCCCAGCGGAACACGAGCGCGATGGTCATGGCGGTGAGAAGCGGATGGATGCGCGCCTCGCGGAAGGAGCGCGAATCGCCGGCGACCGCGAGCCCGATCAGCGCGAACACCAGCGGATAGAGCCATTCGCTGAAGCGCTTGTGGATCTCCGCCCGGTAGATCTGCGGGTTCTTCTTCTGGTACCAGTCGTTGGGATCGGGGTTGAACAGATAGGCGAGATCGCGGTCCTTGGGGCCGAAATTGGGCGTCGAGCCGCTGGCGGTGAACTGCGACAGGTCGAAGGCGTAGGAGGAGTAGCGCACGACGGAGACGTTGCCTTCGGTCTTGCGGTGTATGGTGCCGTCCTGCATCACCAGCAGCTGGTTGCCGCCCACCTCCGCGGTCGCGCCTTCCTTGGCGTAGTAGATCAGCTCCGTGCCCGGCTCGCGGCTGTCGGCGACGAAGATGCCGCCGAAGCGTCCGTCGGGCAGGCGCTCGCCGATCTGGATGTAGAGACCGTCCTCGATCTTCTGGAACGCGCCTTCCTCGATCACCGTGGTGATGAGGTCGGCCCGCGATTCGGCCAGCAGCGCGCGCATGCGCTGGCGCGACGGCGGATTGACCGCGTTGGTGATGACGAGGCACACGATCGAGGCGACGACGGCGAGGATCAGCATCGGCCGGATCACGGCCATGCGCGGGCTGCCGGCCGCGTTGATGACGATCAGCTCCGAATCCGTGTTCATCGTCGACAGCGTCTGCGCCACCGCGATGCCGACGGCGAACGGGATGACGATGGGGATGACCGACGGCAGGATCAGCCACGCGATCTCGAAGAAGGTTGCGGCGGACTGGCCGTTCGAGGTGACGACGTCGATGCGCACCAGCACCTGCGTCGTCCAGACGATCGCCAGCACCCACAAGAGCGTGGCCATGAAGATCGCGACGGTGCGGCGCAGTATGTAACGTTCGATGACTGTCATGCGTCGCTAGAGGGTGTCCGTTTGCGGCGGGAGCATGGCGTGGCGGGCGTGAAGCCCGTCGATCCGGCCGCCCCGGGGTGCATCCCGTGCCTTCGAGGTCGTTCGTCCTTTGCCGTCGGGCGCAGTGTGGGCGACTTTGGCGAATAAACTGCCAACAAACAAGGTTAACGCCGCGTCTTCCACGCAATGCCGTGCCCGGCGGGCCTGTGGCCGCGGGCTTGCGGCCGGGGCGAAAATGCGCGAAACCGCTGCGGAAGGCGCCGCTTCCGGCCTTTCGTCCGCATTCGCCACCCCCCAACCGAGACCCGGAAAAGCCCATGTCCGTCCGACCCTCCATCGCATTCGCCAGGATCGCAACGCCGAAGAAGGGCACGGTCGTCGTGCTGGCGGCCGAGGGCGGGGCGCTGGCGGGCCCGGCCGCCGCCCTCGACGCCGGCGGGCAGCTCGCCCGGGCGTTCTCGGTCGCCGACTTCAGCGGCAAGCTCGCCGCCTCGCTGGAATTGCTCGCCCCGCACGGCGCCGCCTTCGACCGGCTGGCGGCCGTGGGCGTCGGCAAGCCCGACGCGCTCGATGCGCGCGCGTGGAGCCGCATCGGCGGGGCCGCGTTCGCGGCGGCGAGGAAGGCGCAGGAAATCGCGATCCTCGCCGATGTCGAGGGCGCGCAGCCGTCGCCCGCGGACGTGGCGGCGCTCGCCCTGGGCGTTTGCCTGAACGCCTACGCCTTCGACAAGTACAAGACGAAGAAGGACAACGGCAAGGCCGCCGCCGGCCCCGCCAGAGTGACGATCCTGTGCGCCAATCCGGCCGCGGCCAAGCGCGCCTTCGCCACGGCGCAGGCCGTGGCCGACGGCGTGGTGCTTGCGCGCGACCTCGTCAACGAGCCCGCCAACGTGCTCGGCACGCTGGAGTTCGCCGCAAAGGCCAGGGAGCTGGAGGCGCTCGGCGTCAAGGTCGAGATCCTGACCGAGAAGGAGATGCGCAAGCTCAGGATGGGCGCGCTGCTCGGCGTCGCCCAGGGCTCGATCCGCCCGCCGCGCCTCCTCGTCATGCGCTGGGACGGCGGCAAGGCCAAGGACCGGCCCGTCGTCTTCGTCGGCAAGGGCGTGGTGTTCGACACCGGCGGCATCTCGATCAAGCCGGCCGGCGGCATGGAGGACATGAAGGGCGACATGGGCGGGGCCGCCGCCGTCACCGGCCTGATGCACGCGCTCGCCGCCCGCAAGGCGAAAGCCAACGTCGTCGGCATCGTCGGACTGGTCGAGAACATGCCCGACGGCAACGCCCAGCGGCCGGGCGACATCGTCACCTCGATGTCGGGCCAGACCATCGAGGTCATCAACACCGACGCGGAAGGCCGCCTCGTGCTGGCCGATGCGCTGTGGTACGCCAACGAGCGCTTCGCGCCGCGCTTCATGGTCAACCTCGCCACGCTGACGGGCGCGATCATGGTGGCGCTGGGAGCCGAGCATGCCGGCCTGTTCTCCAACGACGACGAGCTGGCGGAGCGGCTGCTGGCGGCCGGCCGCGAGACCGGCGAGAAGCTGTGGCGCATGCCGCTCGGCCCCGAATACGACAAGATGATCGATTCCAAGAACGCCGACATGAAGAACACCGGCGGCCGCTACGCCGGCTCGATCACCGCCGCGCAGTTCCTCCAGCGCTTCGTCAAGGACACGCCCTGGGCGCATCTCGACATCGCCGGCACGGCCATGGGCTCGCCCTCGTCCGAGATCAACCAGTCCTGGGGCTCGGGTTTCGGCGTGCGGCTGCTCGACAGGCTGGTGAGCGACCATTACGAAGGGTGACGCAGGGGCCGCGATGACCGAGGCGCTGTTCTACCACCTGACCGAGTCGACGCTGGAGGAGGCGCTGCCGCCGCTTCTGGAGAAGAGCCTGGAGCGCGGCTGGCGCGTCGTGGTGCAGGTCGGCGGCGAGGAGCGGCGCGATGCGCTCGACCAGCACCTCTGGACCTATCGCGACGATTCCTTCCTCGCCCACGGCACCGAGCACGACCAGCACGCGCGGCTCCAGCCGGTGCTTCTGACCTGTAGCGAGGCCAACCCCAACGGCGCGCGCGTCCGCTTCCTCGTCGACGGCGCCAGCCCGCCGGACCTTGGCCCTTACGAGCGCGCCGTCTTCATGTTCGACGGCCACGACGCCGCGCAGGTCGAGCGGGCGCGCGAGCACTGGAAGGCGGTGAAGGCCGCCGGCCACGGTGCGACCTACTGGCAGCAGACGCCCGAACGGCGCTGGGAGAAGAAGGCATGAGAACGCTGCTGCGCTGGTTCCTGCGGCTGGTCTTCCTGGCCATCCTCGGCGTCGGCCTGCTTCTGGGCCTCGTCTATCCGTGGGCGGCCGGCGGCGCCGGCTTCGAGATCGGCCGCTGGCGCGCCTACGACCGCGTTTCCGGCTTCCAGCCGGTCGAGATCCTGCTGCCGACCGATCAGGAGCAGATCCTGGTCAAGGCGGAGATTTCCACGCCGAGACCCGTCGAGGACGCCGAGCGATCGACCGTCATGACTCTGACGGTCTCCTCCAACGACCGCACGGAGCTTGCCCATTACTTCTCGCTCGACGGCGTCGAGCCGCGGCTGGTCAGCCCGCAGCTTCCCGGCCGCATCTACACGCTGGACGCGGGCGCGCTCTACTATCCGGGCGAGCAGCCCTACACCTTCATCTTCGGGCCCGGCGACGAGCAGGTCGACATGGCCACGGTCGACCTGATCCTGATCGGCGGCACGAAGGACATCGACGAGGCCGTGCCGCCGCTCGGCTACGGCTTCATGGCCGTCGGGTTCGTCGGGCTGGTGCTGAGCTTCCGCCGCCGCCGCGACAACCCGAACTCGCAGCCGCCGCCGAGATGGGGCAGGGGCTGAGGGGCGGCGCAAAGCCCTCAGAACTCGCCGAAATCGCCGCCGCGGCCCTTGCCGGACGCGAAGCGGCCCGCGCCCTCGCGTCCTTCCTTGCGGAAGGTCTCGGCGCTCCTCCACTCGTTGGCGAGCGCGGCCTCCGGCCCGAGCGACCACTGCCTGATCGCCGAGACGCGGTCGGCGCGCATGCAGCCCTGCGGGAAGCGGGCGAGGTCGCGCGCAAGCTCCAGCGCCGTCTCCAGCGCCTTGCCCTCGCCGCACAGGCGGGTGGCGAGCCCCCATTCGTGGCATTCCTCGGCCCTGATCTGGCGTCCGGTCAGGATCAGGTCCATGGCGCGCCCGTGGCCGACGATGCGCGGCAGGCGCACCGTGCCGCCGTCGATCAGCGGCACGCCGAAGCGGCGGCAGTAGACGCCCATATAGGCGGTGCGCTCCATCACGCGCAGGTCGCACCACAGGGCGAGCTCCATGCCGCCGGCCACCGCCGGGCCGGCGATCGCCGCGATCACCGGCTTCGACAGCGTCAGCCGTGTCGGCCCCATCGGCCCCTTGCGCGGCCGGTCGTCGTGGCCGTCGAAGGAGGCGTCGAGGTCGTGCTCGGCGAACCATGCCTCGTCGATGGCATTCGCGGCGTGCTTCAGGTCGAAGCCGGCGCAGAAAGCGCCGCCCGCGCCGGTCAGCACCGCCACCCTGGCGGCCGCGTCGCGCTCGAACTCGACGAAGGCGCGGAACAGCGCCTCCGCCGTCGCCGGATCGACGGCGTTGCGCGCCTGCGGCCTGTCGATGGTGACGATGGCGGTTTCGCCGTCCTTGTCGACCCGGATCGTCATTCGGCGGTTCCCTCCTCGTATTGCGCGGAAAGCTCCAGCCACCTGTCCTCGTGGCGGGAGAGCGCATTGGAAAGGTCCGAACGCTCCTTGGCAAGCCTCGTCGCCGTCGCGGGCTCCCTTTCGTAGAGGGCGGGGTCGGCGAGCTGGTCCTCGATCGCGTCGATGCGCTTGCGCGTTCGCTCGATCAGCCCCTCGGTCGCCCTGATCTCCTTTGCCACCGGCTCGAGCGCGGCGCGCCTTGCCGCGGCCTCGCGCCGCCGGTCGGCCTTCGAGGCCTTGTCGGCCTCGCGCTTCTCGCGCCGGTCGGACGCGCCGCCGGTGACGAGCTGGCGGTAATCGGCCATGTCGCCGTCGAAAGGAGCGACGGTGCCGTCCCTGACCAGCCACAGCCGGTCGGCGGTGGCCTCGATCAGGTGCCGGTCGTGGCTGATCAGGATGACGGCGCCGGGAAAGTCGTTGAGCGCCATCATCAGCGCCTCGCGGCTGTCGATGTCGAGATGGTTGGTCGGCTCGTCGAGGATGAAGAGGTTGGGGCCCTCGAAGGTGGAAAGCCCCATCAGCAGCCGCGCCTTCTCGCCGCCGGAAAGGTCCTTCGCCTTCGTCGCCATCTTCTCGGTCGAAAGCCCCATCTGCGCCACGCGGGCGCGCACCTTGGCCTCCGGCGCGTCGGGCATCAGCCGGCGCACATGCTCGACCGGGGTTTCCTCGGGCCGCAGGTCGTCGAGCTGGTGCTGCGCGAACATCGCCACCTTCAGCCCCGGCGCTATCGTTATGCCGCCGCTTTCGAGCGAAAGCCGGCCGGCAATCAGCTTGGCGAAGGTGGACTTGCCGTTGCCGTTGGCGCCGAGCAGCGCGATGCGGTCGTCCTCGTCGATCCTGAGCGTCAGGCCCTTCAGCACCGGCTTGCCCGGCCGGTAGCCGACGGCGCCCGCCTGCATGGTGACGATCGGCGAGGCCACCGTCTTCGCCGGCTCGGGGAAGGAGAACGGCCGCACGCTGTCCTCGATGACGGCGGAAATCGGCTTCAGCTTCTCCAGCGCCTTCAGCCGCGACTGCGCCTGCCTCGCCTTCGACGCCTTGGCGCGGAAGCGCTCGACGAAGCTTTCCATGTGCTTCCTCTGTGCCTCCTGCTTCACGCGGGCCTTTTCCTGATGCTCGAGCTGCTCGGCGCGCTGGCGCTCGAACTGGTCGTAGCCGCCGCGCCAGAAGGTCAGCTTCTTGCTGTCCAGATGGACGATGGAGCTGACGGCGCGGTTCAGCAGGTCGCGGTCGTGGCTGATCAGGAGCACCGTGTGCGGATATTTCGCCACGTAGCTCTCCAGCCACAGCGTGCCTTCGAGGTCGAGATAGTTGGTCGGCTCGTCGAGGAGCAGGAGGTCGGGCTGGGCAAACAGCACCGAGGCGAGCGCCACGCGCATCCTCCAGCCGCCGGAGAAGGACGAGGCCGGCCGCTTCTGCGCCTCGGCGTCGAAGCCGAGGCCGGCGAGGATGGTCGCCGCCCGCGCCTCGGCCGAATGCGCGTCGATGTCGGAAAGCCGCATCTGGATCTCGGCGATGCGGTGCGGGTCGCTCGCCGTCTCGGCTTCGGCAAGCAGCGCCAGCCGCTCGGCGTCGGCCGCAAGGACGATGTCGATCAGCGCCTCGTCGGTGCCGGGCGCTTCCTGGGCCACCTGGCCGATGCGCGTGCCCTTCGGACAGGAGATCGAGCCGGTCTCGGTCGAAAGCTCCCCGGTGATGGCCTTGAACAGCGTGGTCTTGCCGGTGCCGTTGCGCCCGACCAGCCCCGCCTTCGAGCCCGCGGGAAGCGTGAGCGAGGCGTGGTCGAGGAGGAGCCGGCCGGCGATGCGCAGCGAGATGTCGTCGATGATGAGCATGGCTGCGCTCTATGGACCGCGCGGCGGCGTAAACGCAAGGGCCTCAGGCGAAGGGACGGCCTTCTTCCGTGCGCTGGAAATAGATCATGTCCAGCGCGAGCGAGGGCTTGCCCAGCGCCGTCAGCGTGGCGTGCGCCTGGCCGCGATGGTGGGTCTGGTGGTTGAAGAAATGCGCCAGCGCCGGCGCCAGCCGCTGGCTGATCGTGCGCATGTCGGTGACGGTGAGATAGGTGAAGCGGCCGGCGAAGGCGGCGTCGGGAAGCGAGTCGATCCACGCGACGATGCGCGCGTCCTCGGCCTCGCGCGCCGCGCGCAGCGCCGGCAGCGCGGGATGCAGGATCGCGTCGAGGCTGGCGGGCGCCGGGCCCTCGCCGGTGAAGCGCTTCATCCAGATGCGGTCGGCGACCAGGATGTGGTTGAGCGTGCCGATCAGCGGGCCGAAGAAGGCGCCGGTGTCGCGCGAAAGCTCCTCGGGCGACAGTTCGCCCGCCGCGTCGTAGACGATCGTGTTGGCCCAGCGGTTGTAGGCCGCGAACATCTGGAAATGCCGGCGCATGTCGTCCTTTCCGCCTCGTATCCCGTCCGTGCTGTCGTGCGCGCCACGACTACACAAGCCGCGCGCATCCGCCAATGCCGCCTGCCTCTTCACATCGGCGGGCCGCGCTTGTATAGACCCGCCACTTTCCCTTTCCGACAATGATGAAGGACGAGCAATGGCGATCGAACGCACCTTTTCCATGATCAAGCCCGACGCGACCCGCCGCAACCTGACCGGCGCGATCACCAAGATGCTGGAGGATGCGGGCCTGCGCGTCGTCGCCTCCCGCCGGGTGTGGATGAGCCGCCGCGAGGCCGAGGGCTTCTATGCCGTCCATAAGGATCGCCCCTTCTTCGGCGAGCTGGTCGAGTTCATGTCGTCGGGCCCGACGGTGGTGCAGGTTCTCGAGGGCGAGAACGCCATCGCCAAAAACCGCGAGGTGATGGGCGCGACCAACCCGGCGCAGGCCGCCGAGGGCACCATCCGCAAGGTCCACGCGCTGTCGATCGGCGAGAACTCCGTCCACGGCTCCGACGCGCCGGAGACCGCCGCGCAGGAAATCCGCTACTGGTTCTCCGACACCGAGATCGTCGGCTGAGCGCCGGCCGCGGCCCGCTTTCCGCGCCGCCCGCATCGATCGAAAAAAGGCCGCGGCCCTCGCCGCGGCCTTTTTCCTGCTCTCACGCGGATTCGCGGTTCCTCGGCCGTCCGCCCCTGTGGGCCTCGACGAAGGCGACGAAGGCGTCGGCGGGCAGGGCGGGGCTGTAGAGGTGGCCCTGGAAGTAGTCGCAGCCGAAGGCGCGCAGGAACGTCTCCTGCCCCACGGTCTCGACGTGCTCGGCAACGGCCGTCAGCTTCAGCGTGCGCGCCGTGCCGAGGATGGACTTGACAAGCTGGCGGTCGCTCTCGCTGCGCTCGATGTCGGCGATGAAGCCGCCGTCGATCTTCAGCTCGTCGAAGGGCAGGCGCTTGATATAGGCGAGCGAGGAGTAGCCGGCGCCGAAATCGTCCAGCGACAGCCGCACGCCGAGCTTCTTGAGCGCCAGCATCCGCCGCGCGATCGCCTTGCGGCCCCCGGCCACCACGCCTTCCGTCATCTCCAGCGTCAGGAGCCGCGCGTCGAGCCCGTGGCTTTCGATCAGCGCCGCCAGGTTGGGCACGAAGTCCTCGCAGGCGAAGCACTGCACGTTGACGTTGACGGAAAGCCGCAGGCCGGCCGTCGCCGGGTCCGCCTGCCAGCGCGCCAGCTCGGCCAGCCCCTTGGCCAGCACGACGTTGCCGAACTCGCGGATCAGCCCGAACCGCTCGGTCAGCGGCACGAACCGCGCGGGAAGCAGCATGCCTAGCTGCGGGTGGCGCCAGCGGCACAGCGCCTCCGCCCCCACGACGCGGCGGCTCTCGTCCACCTGCGGCTGGAAATGCAGCTCCAGCGTCTTGTCCGCCAGCGCCGCCTTGAAGTCGTCGAGCAGCCGGTAGCGCTCGGACTCCGCGCTCATCGACTTGTGGTCGTAGATCGCCATGCCGTCCCGCCCCGCCGCCTTGACCTGGTACATGGCGATGTCGGCATGCTTGAGGATCTCGTCGGTCGAGGCGCTGGAGCCGTCGAAGACGACGACGCCCACGCAGGCCGACGAACGGTGCCTGGACGCGCCGAGCAGGAAATCCTCGCGCATGGCCGACAGCACCCTGTTGCCGGCGAGGATGGCCGCCCGGGTCGCCGCCGCGCCGTCGCGGCCGGCGTCCGGCAGGATGGCGACGAACTCGTCGCCGCCGATGCGCGCCACCGTGTCGTGCGGCCCCACGCAGCCCTTCAGCCGCTCCGCGACCTGGATGAGGAATGCGTCGCCGACATCGTGGCCGCGCGTGTCGTTGAGCACCTTGAAGTTGTCGAGGTCGATGAACACCAGCGCGCCGCTGGCGTCGCGCTCGCGGCAGCAGGCGAGGGCGCGCGCCATGCTGTCCATGAACATGCGCCGGTTGGGCAGGCCGGTCAGCGGGTCGAAGAAGGCGAGCTTCTCGATCTCGGTCTCGGTCTTCTTGCGGGCGGTGATATCGCTGACGTAGCCGTGCCAGACGATGCCGTCGTCGACCGGCTCGGCCTTGGCGTTGATCTGCAGCCACTTCATCGTGCCGTCGCGCAGGCTGATGCGGTATTCCTGGTCCCACGAACCGCCGGCCTCGATGCCCGCGCGCGCGTTTTCGAGGAACGCCTTGCGGTCCTGCGGATGCACCATGGCGATGAACGCGCCGGGCGACAGGATCTCCTCGTCCTCGCGGAGACCGTAGATCTCGCGGAAGCCGCTGCTCATGAAGGGCACGGTGCAGGTGCCGTCGGCGCGGCGCACGAACTGGATCAGCCCGCCCGGGACCTGGCTGGAGAGCTTGCGCAGCCGCTCCTCGGCGCTTAGCCGGTTGACCGTCTCGGTGATCTCGCGCACCGAGCCCTCGTAGAAGAGCGTCCTGCCGGTCCGGCGGTCGCGGACGAGGCGCGCCGATTCGCTGATCCAGATGCGCTCGCGCGTCTTGTGGCGGTAGACCTCGGAGACGAAGTTCTCCACGAAGCCGTCCCGGCGCAGCAGGGCGCGGAACTCGTCGCGGCGCGTCGGCAGGACGTACCATTCCGTGGCGATGTCGCCGACGCTGGCCAGCATCTCGTCCTCGCTGTCATAGCCGTTGAGCCTGACCAGCGCCCTGTTGGCGCTCAGTTGCCGCCCGTCCGGCGTCGAGCGATAGATGCCCTCGTAAAGATTTTCGATCAGATCTCGCTGGTTTTCCTGCTCTTCCTCGCTGCGGCGATAGAGCATGCGGAAGTGGAAAGCAGCTCCCGTCGCCGCCAGCGCAAGAAGTCCGGCCGCGAGCAGCCACGGGATTGCGGCCCCTCCTTCGACAAAGGACGAAAAGACTTGCGGCATCGCTGCGACCACCGCCCGTTCCGTTGGGAAAATAGCCGGTCGGCGTTGCAAATCCGCTAATGTTTTGTCCTTTTACCCCGGCAAACGCACGCAGTGCTTAACGTGGCGTAAACGCGGTCCAGCGGGCCTCGGCCTCGTCGTCGGCCGCCGCCGCCTCGACCCAGCCGCCGAGCGTGCCGTCGGCGAGGTGCTCGCGCTTCCAGAACGGGGCGCGGGTCTTGAGGAAGTCCATCATGAAGGACGCGGCCTCGAACGCGGCCTGCCGGTGCGTCGAGGCGGCCGCGACCAGCACGATGGCCTCGCCCGCCGCGATCACGCCGTAGCGGTGGACGACGACGAGGCCGGCGAGCGGCCAGCGGTCGCCCGCCTGCGCCGCGATGCGGCCGATCTCGGCCTCGGCCATGCCCGGATAGTGCTCCAGCTCCAGCGCGGCGAGCCGCCCGTCCTCGTCGCGGCACAGGCCGCAGAAGCTGACCACCGCGCCGATGTCGCTGCGCCCGGCGGTCAGGGCCGCGGTCTCGGCGGCGATGTCGAACGCCGCGCGCTGGATGCGGATCGCCGGCTCGAACGCGGGCGCCACCGGCCTCACCCCCCCGTCATCGGCGGAAAGAGCGCGATCTCGCGCGCGCCGGCGATCCGCTCGTCGTGCCGGACGTGCTCCTGGTCGATGGCGACGCGGATCGCTTCGGGGAAGCGCAGCGCCTCGGCATAGCCGTCGCCGCGCGCCTTCAGCCAGTCGAGCAGGTCGCGCACCGTCTCCACCTCGTGCGGAAGCTCCACCTCCTCCTCCGGCGTGCCGATGCGCTCGCGGACCCAGGCGAAGTATTTGAGCTTCATGGGCGGCTCCTATTCGTCGATGATGTGCTTGAGCCCCGCACGGAAATAGTCGTAGCCGGTATAGAGCGTCACGATGGCCGACACCCACAGCAGCGCCAGGCCGATCTCGGTGGTGTAGGGCAGCACCTTGTCGCCCGCCGGGCCCGCCAGCAGGAAGCCGATGGCGACGAGCTGTATCGTCGTCTTCCACTTGGCGAGCTGGGTGACGGGCACCGACACCTTGAGCGCGGCGAGATATTCGCGCAGGCCCGAGACCAGGATCTCGCGGCACAGGATGATGATCGCCGCCCACAGCGACCATTTGTCGATGGTGCGGTCGTAGGCCAGAAGCAGCAGCGCGGCCGAGACGAGCAGCTTGTCGGCGATGGGGTCGAGCATCTTGCCGATGTTGGAGGTCTGCTTCCAGATGCGCGCGATGTAGCCGTCGAGATAGTCGGTGATGCTCGCCGCGATGAAGATGCTGAAGGCCGCCCACCGCCACCAGTCGGTCGGCCGGATGCGGCCCTCGAGATAGAAGCACAGCACGATCAGCGGCACGGCGAGGATGCGCGCGTAGGTCAGCATGTTCGGCAGATTGAAGGCGCGCTTGGACATGGCTTCCTGCTGTCTTTCCCGAGGCTAGTAATCAGAAGGCGTCGATGCCGGTCAACCACCAAAGCCGCCATAAGCGGGAGAACCGGCCTCTGGCTCAGCCCTTTTCATGGAAATGGTCATAGATCATGCGCGCGACCCGCTCGGAAACGCCCTCAACCTGCATCAGATCCTCGACCGCGGCGCGGCTGACGGCCTTGGCGGTGCCGAAATGGTGGAGCAGCGCGCGCTTGCGCGTCGGTCCGATTCCCGCGATCTCGTCGAGCGGATTGCGCACCATCTCCTTGCGGCGGCGGGCCCTGTGCGAGCCGATGGCGAAGCGGTGCGCCTCGTCGCGCAGGCGCTGCACGAAATAGAGGACCGGATCGCGCACCGGCAGCATGAACGGCTCGCGGCCGGCGACGAAGAAGCGCTCGCGGCCGGCGTCGCGGTCCACGCCCTTGGCGACGCCGATCGCGGCCACCTTGTCGGCGATGCCGAGCTCGTCGAGGATGGCGCGCACCGACGACATCTGCCCCTGGCCGCCGTCGATCAGGATCAGGTCGGGCCAGGCCGGGAAGGCGTCGTCATCGTCGTCGTCGTCCGGCGCTCCGGTGTCGGGCAGGTCGTCGGGCAGGTCCTCGCCCTGCGGCGCGGCGTGCTCCCGGATGAGGCGCGAGAAGCGGCGCTGCATGACCTCGCGCATCATGCCGAAATCGTCGCCGGGCGTGATGTCGGTCGAGCGGATGTTGAACTTGCGATACTGGTTCTTCACGAAGCCTTCCACCCCGGCGACGATCATCGCGCCGACGGCGTTGGTGCCCATGATGTGCGAGTTGTCGTAGACCTCGACGCGGCGCGGCGTGCGCTCCAGGCCGAAGGTGTCGGCGAGCCCCGCCAGCAGCCGCGCCTGCGAGGAGGTTTCCGCCAGCCTGCGGCCGAGCGCCTCGCGCGCGTTCTGCAACGCATGGTCGACGAGCTTCTTCTTCTCGCCGCGCTGCGGCGCCGACACCGCCACCCTGCGTCCCGCGCGGGTGCTCAGCGCCTCCTCGAGCAGCGCCTGGTCCTCCACCTTGTGCGAAAGCAGCACGGCGCGCGGGCAGGGCTTGTCGTCGTAGAACTGGGCGAGGAACGCGCCCAGCACCTCGGCCGGCTCCAGCGACGGGTCGGCCTTGGGGAAATAGGCGCGGTTGCCCCAGTTCTGCCCGGTGCGGAAGAAGAACACCTCGATGCAGTTCTGCCCGCCCTCCTGGTGGATGGCGAACACGTCGGCCTCCTCGACCGATTGCGGGTTGATGCCCTGGTGGCTCTGGATGTGCGACAGCGCGGCGAGGCGGTCGCGGTAGATGGCCGCGCGCTCGAAGTCGAGCGCCTCGGACGCCTTGCGCATCGCTTCCGCGATCTCCTCCTTGATCCGGCTGGAGCGGCCCGACAGGAACGCCTTGGCCTCGGCCACGAGCGTGGCGTAGTCGGTAAGGCCGATCTCGCCGGTGCAGGGGGCCGAGCAGCGCTTGATCTGGAAGAGCAGGCACGGCCGCGTGCGGTTGGCATAGAACGAATCGGTGCACGAGCGCAGCAGGAAGGCGCGTTGCAGGGCGTTGATGGTGCGGTCGACCGCACCCGCCGAGGCGAACGGGCCGAAATAGTCGCCCTTGCGCGAGCGCGCGCCGCGATGCTTGAAGATGCCGGGCGCGGGGTGGTCGTCGGTGATCAGGATATAGGGAAGCGACTTGTCGTCGCGCATCAGCACGTTGAAGCGCGGCCGCAACCTCTTGATGAGATTGGCTTCGAGCAGCAGCGCCTCGGTCTCGGTGCGGGTGACGACGAACTCCATCGTCGCCGTGTCGCGCACCATGCGGCCGATGCGGTTGGTGTGGAAGCGTCCCTGCGCGTAGGCGGTGACGCGCTTCTTCAGGCTGCGGGCCTTGCCGACATAGAGCACGTCGCCGGCCGCGTTCATCATGCGGTAGACGCCCGGCCCGTTGGGCAGCCGCTTCACCAGCGCCTGGATCACCTCGACGCCGACCTTGCCGCCGGCCTCGGCCTTCAGCCCGTCCCACTCGACGGCGGGCAGGCCGGCGGGCGGCGCGTCGTCGGCGTTGTCGGGCGGGGAAGGGGTGGGCGAGGGATCGATGTTCTTGCGCATTGGGACGTGACGGGATCGCGGCGAGGGCCTGCATCATTATATAGGGTGGCGTCGCCGGCATAGTGCCAGGCGGGACGGGCGCCTTTTCGTCGCGCGCGATCCCGCGTTCATGCTAAGGGCGGTGGCGGGCAAGCAGAAGGAGCCTTTCGTTGAGTGACAGCCCCAGCCGGTCGCCTGGTCGGCCACTCTGCCTGGTCACCGGCGGCGCGCGCCGGCTGGGCGCGGCCGTCGCCCGGCATCTGGCGCCCACCTTCGACCTTGCCGTCCACTACAACAGCTCGGCCGCCGATGCGGCGGCGCTGAAGGCCGAGCTGGAGCCGGCGGGCGGGCGCGTCGAGCTGTTCCGCGCCGATTTCGCCGACAGCGACGCCGCCGCCGCGCTGGTGCGCGAGGTGGCGGGGCGCATGGGCCCGCTCGATCTGGTCGTCAACAGCGCCTCCGTCTTCGAGCACGACACGCCGTCCGACTTCGACGCCGGGCGCATGAAGGAGCTTCTCGCCGTCAACCTCGTGGCGCCGATGGTGGTGGCGCGCGAGTTCGCCGCCGTCGCCTCCGGCCGCGGGCTCTTGATCAACATGCTCGACAACAAGGTATTTTCGCCCAATCCCGATTTCTTCGGCTACAGCCTCGGCAAGTTCGCGCTGAAGGGCGCGGTCGACATGCTCGCCCTGCATTTCAGGGGGCGGCTGCGGGTCTGCGGCATCGCCCCGGGCATCACCCTGATCAGCGGGGACCAGAGCGAGGAGAATTTCCGCAGGAGCTGGCGCCACACGCTGACGGGGGCGGGCCCCACGCCCCGCGACATCGGCGCCACCGTCGAGTTCATCTGGAACACGACCTCCATCAACGGCGAGACCGTCATCCTCGACGGCGGGCAGCACCTGATGTCGCTCGAGCGCGACGTCGCATTCGTGGTGGAATGACATGGCGGTCACGGAAAAGACGATCGTCGTGCGCAATCTGGAGATCCTCCTGTCCATCGGCGTCCACGACCGGGAGAAGGTGGCGCCGCAGCGCCTGCTGGTCAGCGTCGAGGCGACCATCCCCGGCGACCGCGACGAGGGCGACGACGTCGGCTCCACCCTCGACTACGACCGCATCTGCGACTTCATCCGCTCGCTGTCGCTGCGCCCCCATGTCGAGTTGCAGGAAACCGTGGCCCGCCGTGTGCTCGAATTCACGCTGGCGCTCCCCGGCGTCAGCCGCGCGCGGGTGGAAACCCGCAAGCCCGACATCTTCGACGACTGCGATTATGTCGGCGTCAGGCTGTCCGGGGGCCGCGGCGGCGCATAGCCGCGGGACGGCCGCGCACCTGCCGCGGGGGCAGGTGTTGCCCAATCGCAACGTCACGGTTCTGCCGCATTCCAGCCCGGGAATCACCCATTTCCGGGTGCGGTTCGGCCTCAATCGGCCCGCACATAGGGAACCGCAGACGCCGCCGGTCGTTCACCTCCCATCGCGGCAGGGGCGTCATGACAAGGGGGAAGCGAGTTCCTGCTTCCTTGCGGCAAAGGAGTTACAACAATGAACATCAACAAGAGATTCGCCCTCTCGGCCGGCGCCGTTCTGGGCCTTTCGGCAATGGCCGCCCCGGCGCTCGCCGCCGACATCGTCTATCAGGAGCCGCCGGCACCGGCGCCGATCGTGGAGTCCGCGCCCGTCAGCTCGTGGGCCGGTCCCTATGCCGGTCTGCACCTCGGCTACGGCTTCGGCGGCAGCGCCCATGACAAGACGAACAACAACGACGTCGGCACCAAGGGCTGGCTCGGCGGCGCGTTCGGCGGCTTCAACATGCAGAACGGCCAGTTCGTCTACGGCGCCGAGGCCGACGTCAACTACAGCGGCGTCGACGGCTCGAACGCCGGCCTCGATGCCCGCTCGCGCTTCGACGGTTCGCTGCGCGCCCGCGCCGGCGTCGCCGTCAACGACGACGTCCTCGTCTACGGCACCGCCGGTGTCGCCGCCGAGCGTCTGCGCGTGACCGACACGTTGGCCGCCCAGAGCGACACCAACATGATGCTCGGCTACACGGTCGGCGCCGGCACCGACGTCAAGCTGACGGACGACGTCTTCGCCCGTGCGGAGTACCGCTACTCCGACTACGGCTCCGAGACGTTCGACCTGCCGGGCGTCGGCAATCCGAGCATCGACTCCAGCAACCACCGCGTGACCCTCGGCATCGGCATCAAGTTCTGATCCCGAAGACTGCGGAACCCGAAAAGGCCCGGAGCGATCCGGGCCTTTTTCGTTGCGGCCGCGGCCTGGAACTGCATGAAAACAGGGAGACGGATCGTTTCACCGTTTCCGGGAAACGATCTAGGCGTGCGGCAGCAGCGCCGCGAGCGCGGGGAAGCGCTCGTCGAAGCGTTTTGCCCAGCGCCTGAGCTTCGGGCGGCCGCGCTCCCAGCGCCCCTCGAAGCGCAGCGCCAGATAGCCGAGCGCCGCGCGCAGCGCGATCTGCCCGCCGTCGGCCTTCCTGCCGAGCTTCGGCGGGGCGGATTCGGCGAGATCGAGGCCCCGCGCCGCCTTCTCCCATTGCGCGTCGAGCCAGGGCTGGTGGATCTTCTCCGCCGGCCGCTTGCGCTGCTCGTAGACACAGGCCAGCAGGCAGTCGCAGATGCCGTCTGCCAGCGCCTCCAGCCGCTCGGCCTGAAGCCGCCTGTCCGCCCTGCGCGGAAAGAGCGCGCCGCCCGACAGCCGGTTCAGGTGCTGGGTGATGACGCGGCTGTCGAAGATGCCTTCGCCCTCGTCTGTGACGAAGACCGGGATCTTGCCGAGCGGATTGGCGCGGATGAGCTCGGCCGGCCGGGCGTTGGTATCGACGATGCGGGCTTGCGCGTCGATGCCGCACCAGGCAGCGGCCATGCGCACCTTGGCGCTGTAGGGCGAGGCGGGGGAGTAGAGGATGACGGCCATTTCGGTGTTCCCTGGGCGCTGTTGCGAGGCTGCCGCTCAGCCGGGCGCGGGCATGGCCGCCTGCGGCAGGCGGCAGCCGCGCGCGTCGATCTCGCGGCAGGAACGGAATTCGAGGTCGTTGGTCAGGCAGATGCGCACTTCCGAAAGGTGGCGCCCGTCGCAGGAGACGGCGATGCCGTCCGCCTTCATGCCGGGGTTGGCGGCGAGGAACGCGGCCTCGACGCTCTCCGGCGCGATGCCGCGCGCGCGCGGCGGCGCCTCGAAGCGCTCGGGAACCCTTACGCGCTCATGCGCGGCGCGCACCAGCCGGAAATAATCGCGCTGGTCGAGGCCGGTGCAGGAGCCGTGCTTGCGCCACTGGTGGCCCATCAGCCCGGCCGAGGGCATGATGTCGAGATATTGCCGCACCAGCGAGTCGGGCACGCGGTTCGGCCCCTCATGGGCGCAGAACTCGGGCCAGCCGCTCTCGAATTGCGGCCACAGGCCGTGGACGACGAAGCCGAGGTCGCGGCCGTCGGCGCATTGCTGGCGGTTGGCGTTCTCGCCCTCGGTCTCGCAATAGCTCGGCGACCACGTCAGCGCCAGCACGAGGAAGTCGTAGCCCTCGCCCCGCGGCGGCGCGTCCTCGCTCGAGGCGGACGGCGCGCAGGCGGCGAGCAGGGCGGTCAGGATCAGGGGCGCGACGGTGCGGCGCATCACCACAGGGCGGGGCGCAGCACCCGGCAGCGGCCGTCATAGACGTTCCAGCGGTCGAAGCCCGACACGCAGAACTCGACATTGCTGCCGATGCCGGCGAAGCCCATCGGCCGCTCGATCACGTACCACACGTCGCGGCTGCGCCCGTCGGTCAGGTCGGCCCTGGCATGGCAGTAGCGCCGCTCGATCGGCCGCTCGTCGGCGATCTTCGGCTCGTGCCGGCTCTCGCGGATGTGGTGGAAATCGGCGATTCCGACATTGGCCAGATGCGGCACGTGATGCACCTGGTAGCGGAAGCGGCTGGCGATGCGGTCGAGCACGGCGTCGTGGCCGCAGATGCCCGGCGTGTCGATGGCGACCGCGACCGGATCGGCGGCCTCGGCCACCGCCGCGCCGCCGGCGAGCGCGAGCGTGGAAGCAAGCAGCAGTCGGGCGAGGCGGGTCATGGATTCTCTCCGGGCAATGGGTGACTCGTGCGCATCCAGGGGCGCGGGCAGTCTGATGAAAGCGGATGGTGCGGTCAAGCGGCCGCGTGCGGTCTCATTGTCGCGTCAGCCACGCCGTCCGCGCGCTGGCGCCGTCCTCGCCGAGCGCCTCGCGCAGCGCCGGCAGCAGCGCCGCCATCTCGTCCTCCAGCACGAAGGGCGGGTTGACCACCACCATGCCGCAGCCGTCCAGCCGCGGCTCGGGCGAGGGCGCCCTGATCTCGAACGCGATGTCGAGCACCTTGGCGATGCCGGCCCCGCGCAGCCTGTCGCGGAACCGCTCCACCGCCGCCCGGTCCTTGACCGGATACCACAGCGCGTAGGTGCCGCCCGGCCAGCGGCGGTGGGCCCTTGCGAGGCCGTCCGCCAGCCGGTCGAACTCGCCCTCCTTCTCGAAGGGCGGATCGACCAGCACCAGCCCGCGCTTCTCCTTGGGCGGCACGTGCGCGCCGAGCGCCAGCCACCCGTCGAGCGCGATGACCCGCACCTGCCAGTCGCCAGCGAAGCGCTGCTTCAGCGCGAGGGCGTCCTGCGGATGCAGCTCGATCGCCGTCAGCCGGTCGCCGTCGCGCAGGAGGCTGCGCGTCACCAGCGGCGAGCCGGGATAGAAGCGCACGCCGCCTTCGGGGTTCAGCGCCCGCACCGCGTCGAGATAGGGGGCGAGCAGCGCCGCCGCCCCGGCGGGCAGCCTCGCCTCCAGCAGTCGGCCGACGCCGCCGCGCCATTCGCCGGTCCGCTGCGCCTCCTCGCCCGAAAGGTCGTAGAGCCCGATGCCGGCATGGGTGTCGATGACGCGGAACGCCCCCGGCTTGCGCTTCAGATACTCGACGATGCGCGCCAGCACCGCGTGCTTGACGACGTCGGCGAAGTTTCCGGCATGGAAGGCGTGGCGGTAGTTCATCGGCGGCCGCGCCTGTCAGGGCGTCATGCGCGCCAGGCTCTCGATGTCGACGTCCTCGCCGGCCGGCCCGGGCGACAGGAGCACGCCGCCGGCGTGGACGCCGGAAAGCACGGCGCGGCCGTCCTCCATCCTCGCGCGCCCGTCCGCCACCAGCCGCAGCGCCAGCGGATAGAGCTTGTGCTCGGCCTGAAGCACGCGGCGGGCGAGCGTCTCCCCGGTGTCGCCGGGCAGCACCGGCACCGCCGCCTGGGCGATGATCGGGCCGGCGTCCATCTCGGCGGTGACGAAATGCACCGTGCAGCCGTGGACGCGCACGCCGCCCTCGAGCGCGCGGCGATGGGTGTCGAGCCCCGGATAGAGCGGCAGCAGCGAGGGGTGGATGTTGATGAGCCTGCCGGCCCACTTCTCGGTGAAGGCGGGCGAAAGCAGCCGCATGTAGCCGGCGAGGCACACGATGTCGGCCTGAAGCCGCGTCAGCTCCGCGTCGAGCGCGGCGTCGAGCGCGGCCTTGGTGGGATGCTCGGCGCGGGTGATGGCCCTGGCCTCGATGCCGAGCGCGGCGGCCGCGTTGAGGCCGCGCGCATCGGCCTTGTCGGAGATGACGGCCACGATCTCGGCCGGATAGGCCGGGTCGCCGACGGCCTCGGCCAGCGCGGCCATGTTGGAGCCGCGGCCGGAAATCAGGACGACGACGCGCTTTCTCATGATGCTCACAACCCGATCTCGCCGCGATAGATGACGCCGGCCTCGCGGCGCGGCACGATGCGGCCGAGCGTCGTCACCGTCTCGCCGGCCTGCGCCAGCACGGCCGCCACCTGCGCGGCCTGTCCGGCCGCCACCACCATCACCATGCCGATGCCGCAATTGAAGGTGCGCATCATCTCCGTCGGCGCGACGTTGCCGGTGGCGGCGAGCCAGGAGAAGACCGGCGGCACGTCGATCGCGTCGAGGTCGAGCTCGGCGGCATAGGCCGCGGGCAGAACGCGCGGGATGTTGTCGGGAAAGCCGCCGCCGGTGATGTGCGCCAGCGCCTTGATGCCGTGGGTGGAGCGGATCGCCGACAGGATCGCGCGCACATAGATGCGCGTCGGCGTCAGCAGCGCCTCGCCCAGTGTGCGCCCGGGCTCGAACGGGGCGGGGTCGCTCCAGGCCAGCCCCGAGCCGGTGACGATGCGCCGGACCAGCGAGAAGCCGTTGGAGTGGACGCCCGAGGAGGCGAGGCCGAGCAGCACGTCGCCCTCGACGATGTCGTCGGTGGGCAGCAGCTGCCCGCGCTCGGCCGCGCCCACGGCGAAGCCGGCGAGGTCGTAGTCGCCCTTGCCGTACATGCCCGGCATCTCGGCCGTCTCGCCGCCGATCAGCGCGCAGCCGGCCTGCCGGCAGCCCTCGGCGATGCCGGAGACGATGGCCGCGCCCTGGTCGGGGTCGAGCTTGCCGGTGGCGAAATAGTCGAGGAAGAACAGCGGCTCCGCGCCCTGCACGACGAGGTCGTTGACGCACATGGCGACGAGATCGATGCCGACCGTGTCGTGGCGATCGGCCTCGATGGCGACCTTGAGCTTGGTGCCGACGCCGTCGTTCGCCGCCACCAGCACCGGATCGGCGAAGCCGGCCGCCTTGAGGTCGAACAGGCCGCCGAAGCCGCCGATCTCGCCATCGGCGCCGGGCCGCCGCGTCGAGCGCACCAGCGGCTTGATCTTCTCGACAAGCGCGTTGCCGGCGTCGATGTCGACACCGGCCGCTGCATAGGTGAGACCGGGTTTGTCTTCGCTCATGGCGCGGCCGCCCCTTGGCATCGTTCCGTAAAGCCGGCTCTTCGCACGAAGACCGGCCGCCCGCAAGCAGGCGGCGGCCCCGCGCGGATCAAAACCCCGGGATAGGAGGGCCCGGGATGAGGGAGGCCGGCCGGCATCTTGATCGCCATGCCGGTTCGCCCCATCTATGGGCGCTGCCGCGCGGGAATCGCCCGCGCGCCGCGTGAGGCCGGACGCAGACGGCGGGGTGAGGGGACGAGGTGCCGTGACCATACCCAACTTCATCACCATCTTCCGCTTCCTGCTGGTGCCAGCGGTGGTGCTGTCGCTGCTGTCGGGCGACGTCGGCTGGGCGCTCGCCTTCTTCGTCGTCGCCGGCCTGTCGGACGCCGCCGACGGCTTCATCGCCCGCCAGTTCGACCAGCGCTCGGAGCTCGGCGCCTATCTCGACCCCATGGCCGACAAGCTTCTCGTGGTCAGCGTCTTCCTGGTGCTGGGCTTCATGGGCGAGCTGCCGCTGTGGCTGGTCGTGGCCGCCGTTTCCCGCGACGGGCTGATCGTCGCCGCCGTCATCCTTTCGACGGTCATGGGCAAGCCCGTCGAGATGAAGCCGCTGATGATCTCCAAGGTCAACACCGCGGTGCAGATCGGCCTCGTCATCGCCGTGCTCGCCGAGCTTGCCCTGGCAACGGCCTTCGGCCCGGCGCGCCCGGCGCTGGTGATCCTGTCCGGACTCTTGACCGTGGCTTCGACTGCGGCCTATCTCGTGCAGTGGCTCAGGCATATGGGCCGTTGAGATGGGCAGCCGATGAGCGAGAAGGACGCCGACATCAGGAGCCGGGTCGCCGAGGTCGTCATCGCGGCCGGCTGGCGGCGTCAGGTGCTGTTCTGGCTGGGGGCGGTCACCGCCCTCATCCTGTTCCTCTACGTCTTCTCCGCGATCCTGCTGCCGTTCCTGGCCGGCATGATCCTGGCCTACTTCCTCGACCCCATCGCCGACTGGCTGGAGAAGCACGGCCTGTCGCGGCTGGCGGCCGCGATCCTCATCCTGGTGATGTTCATCATCGTGCTGGCGCTGGCGCTGATGCTCATCATCCCCATCCTCGTCACGCAGCTCGCCGACTTCCTCGCCCGCCTGCCGGACTACCTGTCGCGGTTGCAGGTCCTCGTCACCTCGATCGACCCCGACTGGCTGAGCCAGACGCTGGGCGTCGATCCGGCCGCGCTGCGCGAGGGCGTGAACTCGCTGCTCACGCAGGGCGCGGGCTTCCTCAGCACCCTGTTCGCCTCGATCTGGAGCTCGGGCAAGACGCTGATCGATCTCGTCGGCCTGTTCGTCATCACCCCGGTCGTCGCCTTCTACATGCTGCTCGACTGGGACAAGATGATCGCCGCGGTCGACGACTGGATCCCGCGCGACCATCTTTCCACCGTGCGCGCCATCGCCCGCGACATCGACACCGCCGTCGCCGGCTTCGTGCGCGGGCAGGGCACGCTGTGCCTCATCCTCGGCGTGCTCTACGCCATCGGGCTGACGGCGGTGGGGCTGAATTTCGGCCTGCTGATCGGCCTGTTCGCCGGCCTCGTCAGCTTCATCCCCTATGTCGGCTCGCTGCTTGGCCTGCTGTTGTCGGTGGGCGTGGCGCTCGTCCAGTTCTGGCCGGAATGGCACTGGGTGGTGGCCGTGGCGGCGATCTTCTTCGCCGGCCAGTTCATCGAGGGCAACATCCTTCAGCCCAACCTCGTGGGCAAGAGCGTCGGCCTGCATCCGGTGTGGCTGATGTTCGCGCTCGTCGCCTTCGGCGCGCTGTTCGGCTTCGTCGGCCTGCTGATCGCGGTGCCGGCGGCGGCGGCGGTCGGCGTGCTGGTGCGCTTCGGCCTGTCGCGCTACCTGGCCTCGCCGCTCTATCGCGGCCACGGCCCGTCCGGGAAGGCATGACGGCCATGCGGCAGCTTCCGCTCGACCTCGCCCACAGCGAGGCAAGAAGCCGCGACGACCTCGTGGTCGGCCCGTCCAACGCCGAGGCCGCCGCGCTGGTCGACCGCTGGCCGGACTGGCCGTCGCCGGTCGCGGTGCTGGCCGGCCCGGCCGGCTCCGGCAAGTCGCATCTCGCCGCCGTCTGGCGCGAGGCGAGCGGGGCGACGGTGCTGCCGCCCGGCCGGCTCGGCCCGGAGGCGGTCGAGGCCGCGGGCCGCGGGCCGGTGCTGATCGACGACGTCGACGCCGCCCCGATCGACGAGACCGGCCTGTTCCACCTCGTCAACGCCGTGCGCCAGCACGACACCTTCCTGCTGATGACGTCGCGGCGCTTTCCGCTCGCCTGGGGCGTGAGCCTTCCCGACCTCGTCTCGCGGCTGAAGGCGGCGGCGACCGTCGAGATCCACGAGCCGGACGACGCGCTGCTCGCGGCGGTGACGACCAAGCTGTTCGCCGACCGGCAGGTCGAGGTCGAGCCGCATGTCGTCCAGTTCCTCGTGCGCCGCATCGAGCGCTCGTTGTCGAGCGCCATCGAGGCGGTGGCGCGGCTCGACCGCGCCGCGCTGGAACGCAAGACGCGCATCACCCGCGCGCTCGCCGCGCAGGTGGTGGAGGCGATGGAGGCCGGACAGGGGGAGGAGGGCCGGCCGGACCCCGGCCCGTGAATCCGGCTCAGACGGCCTCGGCGTCGTAGCCGTAGAGCCAGTCGAGATCGGCGGCGAGGCTTTCGGGCCGGCGCAGCGCCAGCACCGCGTCGCGGCCGAGCGCGACCGGCCCGCTCGCGTGCCAGACGAGGCGGTTGAACGCGCCGCGCCGCGCCACCTGCCGCACCCGCTCGCGCCGCGTCGCCTCGTAGCCGCGAAGCGCGCCGGCAAGGTCGTGCGGCCGCGCGGCGACGGCGGCGGCAAGCGCGGCCGCGTCCTCGATGGCCATCACCGCGCCCTGCGCCGCGTAGGGCCCCATGGCGTGCGCGGCATCGCCGATCAGCGCCAGGCCGGCCGGCTCGACCCAGGGCGCGTCGGCGTCCACCTCGTTGATCGGCCATGGCAGCCAGGTGTCGAGGCCGGCGGCAAGCGCGTCGATCTCGTCCGTGGCGCCCGAAATGACGGCTGGCGGCAGCATCCCGCGCGCCGCTCCGGCTCCCGCGTCCCCTGCCATGCCGCCGGAAGGGGCGGGCATGCGGCCGATGGCGACGAGGTTGACGATCTCGCCCCGGCGCAGCGGATAGGCGACGAGGTGGAAGCGCGGATGCAGGAACGCGCTCACCCGGTCGGCCGGCACGAGGTCGCCGCAGGCGTGCGGCGCGGCCGTCGCCCGCCAGGCGACGTAGCCGGAAAAGCGCTCCGGCCGTGCGAGGCTGCCGGTGCCGCGCAGGGCGGAGCGCACGCCGTCCGCCCCGACGGCGAGGTCGCAGGCGACCGTCCCGGTCGCGCCGTCGCGCTCGACCGTCAGCGACACGCCGCCGCCGGGTCCGAAGGTCGCCCCGCGCACGCTCGCGCCGGTTTCGAGCGCGATCGCCGGATGGGCGAGCGCCGCCCCGGCGAGCACGTTGTGCAGGTCGGCGCGATGGACGGTCAGGTACGGCGCGCCCCAACGGCGGGTGGCGGCCTCGCCGAGCGGCACGGAGGCGATGACGCGGCCGGAGCCGGCGCGGCGCAGCTCGACCGAGCGCGGCTTGACGGCGGTCTGTTCCACGGCCTCCAGCAGGCCGAGGCGGGCGAGGATGCGGGTGGCGTTGGCCGAGAGCTGGATGCCGGCGCCGACCTCCTCCAGCCGCCCGGCGCGCTCGAAAATCCTGACGGAAAAGCCCCGGCGGGCGAAGGAGAGCGCGGCGGCGAGGCCGGCGATGCCCGCGCCCGCGACGGCGATCTGCCTTGAAGGCGCGCTCATGCGGCCTGTGCCGGCGGTTTCGTCACGCCGCGCGCGGGCGGTAGGTCACGCCTTCGGGCCTGGTTTGCGTCGCGCTGAGCGCGGGATCGTAGCGGTAGAGCGTCGAGCAGTAGGGGCACACCTTCTCGTTGTCCTCGCCGAGGTCGAGATAGACGTGCGGGTGGTCGAAGGGCGGGTTGGCCCCCACGCACTTGAACTCCTTCACGCCGATCTCGATGACGGCGTGGCCGGCGTCGTTCTGGAAGTGGGGAATCGTCGGGTGGTCGGCCATGACATGCTCCCGGATGCTCTGCCGCTTTGTGCTGACGCCAGCGTTTGCAGCATAAACCGGCCCTTGGCAAGGGCGCGATATGAAACCGTCACAAAAGCCTGTCAGGAGGCAGCTTGACGAAATGCGCGCCTGCTGGTGCAGTCGCCGTCGGATGCTTCGGGTGGACAGATGAACGAGACAAGGCCGGCGCAGAGCGAGTTCACGGGCAGGGTGCAGGCGCTGGCCGAGGCGCCCGAGGGCAATCCCGACCGCTTCGTCAACCGCGAGTTCTCCTGGCTCCAGTTCAACCGCCGCGTGCTCGACGAGGCGCAGAACGCCCGCCACCCGCTTCTGGAGCGGCTGCGCTTCCTGTCGATCTCGGCCGCCAATCTCGACGAGTTCTTCATGGTGCGGGTCGCCGGCCTCGCCGGCCAGATCCGCGAGGGCATCGCCATCAAGAGCCCGGACGGGCGCACGCCCGAGCAGCAGCTCGAGCTGTTGCTGCTGGAGGTCGGCCGCCTTCAGGAGGACCAGCAGGCCGCCTATTCGCGCCTCAACGCGCTTCTGCGCAAGGAAGGCGTCGAGGTGGTGCGCGCCGAGGCCGTCGCCCGCGAGGAGAAGGCCTGGCTGGAAGAGCACTTCATGGAGGCGGTGTTTCCGGTGCTGACGCCGCTTTCCATCGACCCCGCGCATCCCTTTCCGTTCATCCCCAATCTCGGCTTCTCCATCGCGCTGCAACTGCGCCACCTGCGCGACGGCGGCGAGATGACGGCGCTCTTGCGCCTGCCGGTGGCGCTGCGCCGCTTCATCCGCCTGCCGGATCGCCGCTCCGCCGTGCGCTTCGTGGCGCTGGAGGACACGGTCAGCCTGTTCATCGGCAGGCTGTTCCCCGGCTACGAGGTCAAGGGCTCGGGCACGTTCCGCATCATCCGCGATAGCGACATCGAGGTCGAGGAGGAGGCGGAGGACCTCGTGCGCCTGTTCGAGAGCGCGCTGAAGCGGCGGCGCCGCGGCCAGGTGATCCGCATCGAGTTCGACGACGAGATGCCGCCGGCGCTGCGCGATTTCGTCGCCGGCGAGCTCGGCATGACGGGTTCGCGCGTCTCGATCCTCAAGGCGCCGCTGGCGCTCAACCAGGTTTCCGAGATCGTCGGCCTGCCGCGCGACGACCTGAAGTTCGTGCCCTACAACCCGCGCTTTCCCGAGCGCGTGCGCGACCGCGGCGGCGACTGCCTCGCCGCCATCCGCGAGAAGGACTTCATCGTCCACCACCCCTACGAGAGCTTCGACGTGGTGGTGCAGTTCCTGCGCCAGGCCGCGGTCGATCCCGACGTGGTGGCGATCAAGCAGACGCTCTACCGCACCTCCAACGACAGCCCCATCGTGCGCGCGCTGATCGACGCGGCCGAGGCCGGCAAGTCGGTCACCGCGCTGGTGGAGCTGAAGGCGCGCTTCGACGAGGAGGCCAACATCCGCTGGGCGCGCGACCTGGAGCGGGCGGGCGTGCAGGTCGTGTTCGGCTTCATCGAGCTGAAGACCCACGCCAAGATGTCGCTGGTCGTGCGCCGCGAGGACGGGCGCCTGCGCAACTACGTGCATCTGGGCACCGGCAACTACCACCCGATCACGGCGCGCATCTACACGGACCTGTCCTACTTCACCACCGATCCGGCCATCGCCCGCGACGTGGCGCAGGTCTTCAACTTCATCACCGGCTATGCCGAGCCCGCCGAGGCCATGGGCATCGCGGTCTCGCCCTTCACCCTGCGCCAGCGCATCCTCGACCACATCGCCGCCGAGATCGGTTTCGCGCAGAAGGGCAAGCCGGCGCAGATCTGGATGAAGATGAACTCGCTGGTCGACCCCATCGTCATCGACGCGCTCTACGACGCCAGCCGCGCCGGCGTCGAGATCGACCTGGTGGTGCGCGGCATCTGCTGCCTTCGGCCGCAGGTGCCGGGCCTGTCGGAGAACATCCGCGTCAAGTCCATCGTCGGCCGCTTCCTCGAGCACAGCCGCATCTACTGCTTCGGAAACGGCCACGGCCTGCCGTCCGACGCCGCCGTCGTCTATATCGGCTCGGCCGACATGATGCCGCGCAACCTCGACCGGCGGGTGGAGGTGCTGGCGCCCATCACCAACCCGACCGTGCACGAGCAGGTGCTGGGCCAGATCATGCTTGGAAACATCATGGACAACCAGCAGAGTTTTGAAGTACTGGCGGACGGCACCTCGCGTCGCATCATGCCTGAGGACGGGGAGGAGCCGTTCAACGCGCAGGAGTACTTCATGACGAATCCGAGCCTGTCCGGCAGAGGCGACGCCCTGAAATCCAGCGCGCCGAAGCGGATCGTCCAGCCGAAGCGCCGCAGGAAGTCCGGCGCCGCGCCCACCGCATGATCCATTCCTCACAGGGCCGGCTCCAGGACCGCCGGCCGCTCGCCGTGATCGACCTCGGGTCGAACTCGGTGCGTCTCGTCGTCTACGAGGGCGTGGCGCGCTCGCCGACCATCCTGTTCAACGAGAAGATGATGGCCGGCCTCGGCCGCGGCATCGTCTCCACCGGCCGGCTCGACGAGGAGGCCGTGCGCCGCGCCCTCGACGAGCTGCGCCGCTTCCGGGCGCTGGCGCAGCAGGCGGGCGCGGTCTCGCTCCACGCCATCGCCACCGCCGCCGCCCGCGAGGCCGAGAACGGCATGGACTTCGTGCGCCGCGCCGAGGACATCCTCGGCGTGCCGATCCAGGTGCTGTCCGGCCGCGAGGAGGCCGGCTATTCGGCGCGCGGCGTCATCTGCGCCTTCCACCGTCCCGACGGCATCGCCGGCGACCTCGGCGGCGGCAGCCTGGAGCTGGTCGACATCGCCGGCGAGGAGATCGGCGAGGGCATCACCCTGCCGCTCGGCGGCCTCAGATTGCAGGAGATGGCCAAGGATTCGCCGGCCGCCGCCGCCAGGATCGCGCGGGCCGAGCTGCGCCGCGCCGATTTGCTTGCCGGCGGGCGCGGCCGCACCTTCTATTGCGTCGGCGGCACGTGGCGAAACCTCGCCCGCCTGCACATGATCGCCACCTCCTACGCGCTGCCGGTCATGCACCATTACGAGCCCGACCTCGACGGGATCGCCGATTTCCTCAGGCAGGTCGCCGGCGGCGACCTTTCGGGGATACGCGGCATCAAGCGCATCTCGAAATCGCGCCGGGCGCTCTTGCCCTACGGCGCGGCGGTGCTGCGCGAGATCGTCGATGCGATGCAGCCGAGGAACCTCGTCATCTCGGCCTTCGGCGTGCGCGAGGGCTATCTCTACTCGCTGCTTCCCGAGAAGGAGCGCGGGCGCGATCCGCTGATCTCGGCCGCCGAGGAGCTGGCGATCCTGCGCGCGCGCTCCGTCACCCATGCCCGCGAGCTGGCCGCCTGGACCGACGAGGCCTTCGCCACCTTCGGCATCGAGGAGAGCGAGGAGGAGGCGCGCTACCGCCGCGCCGCCTGCCTGCTGGCGGACATCGGCTGGCGCGCGCACCCCGAATATCGCGGCACGCAGTCGCTCAACATCATCGCCCACGCCTCCTTCATCGGCATCGACCATCCCGGCCGCGCCTTCATCGCGCTCGCCAACCTGTTCCGCCACGAGGGCATCTACGAGGACGACGTCTCGCCGGCAATGAAGGCGCTGGCGGGGCCGCGCCATCTGGAGCGGGCGCGCATCCTGGGCGCGCTCCTGCGCGTGGTCTACCTGTTCTCGGCCTCGATGCCCGGCATGATGCCGAAGCTGAAATGGCGGCAGGGCGAGGGGCGCAAGCTGTCGCTCGTCGTGCCGGCGAGCCATGCCGACCTGATGGGCGAGCGCCCGGATTCGCGCATGGAGATCCTCGCCCGCGTGCTCGACAGGCCGATGGAGATCGTGGTCGGGGCCTGAGGCGCCTCGGCGCGGCCGGCGAGCGATCACGCCCGCCGGCGGGGCATCCGCCAACGGATCGCGTGAACGGGCGCGCGCCTATTTCGTGTCGAACACCGCGATGCGGCGGTTGTCGAACTTCAGCGCCACGTCGCCGCGCACCAGCGCCAGCGCGCGCTCGCCGAACACCTCGCGCCGCCAGCCGTGCATGGCCGGAACGTCGGCCTCCTCGCCCCTGGCGGCGATCTTCTCGATGTCGTCGGCCGACGCCAGCACCTTGGGCGCCACGCCTTCCTCCTCGGCCACCAGCTTGAGCAGCACCTTGAGCAGCTCGGCCGCCGCGCTGGTGCCCTCCGGCTGCTGCGCGTGCCTGGGCAGCCGGGGAAGCTGGTCCTTCGGCAGGTCGAGCGCCGCGTTCACCACCCCGATGAGCGCGGCCGCCGTCGAGGAGCGTTCCCAGCCCCTGGGCGTGGAGCGCAGCCGGCCGAGATCGGCGCTGTCGCGCGGCGCCTGCTGGGCGATCTCGAAGATGGCGTCGTCCTTGAGGATGCGCCCGCGCGGCACGTTGCGCTCGCGCGCCTCGCGCTCGCGCCACGCCGCCACCGCCTGCACCACGGCCAGCTCCTGCGGCTTCTTCACCCGCATCTTCAGCCGCTTCCAGGCGTCGTCGGGGTGCGGGTCGTAGGTCTCGCGCGCGGTGAGCACCTGCATCTCCTCGTTCAGCCAGTGGGCGCGGTCCTCGCGCTCCAGCCGTTCGGCGAGATGCCGGTAGACGTCGACGAGATGGGTGACGTCGGCCAGCGCATAGTCGAGCTGCTTGTCGGAAAGCGGGCGGTGTCGCCAGTCGGTGAAGCGCGAGGACTTGTCGATGCGCGCGCCCGTCACCTTCTGCACGAGCTGGTCGTAGGAGACGCTGTCGCCGAAGCCGCACACCATCGCCGCCACCTGCGTGTCGAACACCGGATGCGGGATCAGGTTGCCGAGATGGAAGATGATCTCGATGTCCTGCCTTGCGGCGTGGAACACCTTGGTGATGCCTTCGTCGCCCATCAGCCGGAAGAAGGGGGCAAGGTCGATGCCCGACGCCAGCGGGTCGATCAGCGCCGTGGCGCCGGGCGAGGCGAGCTGGATCAGGCACAGCTCCGGCCAGAAGGTGGTCTCACGGATGAACTCGGTGTCGATGGTGACGAAATCGGAGCGGCCGAGCCGGTCGATGGCGTCCTCGAGGTCTTCCTGGCGGGTGATCAGCGGCATTGATGTATCGCAAACGGACAGATTTCGCCTCAATTCCAGCCGCGGGCGGCCGCGTCAAGCCTTTTGCGCCGAAGGGGGCTCACCTTTTGCGCTCGGTGTTGCGCCAGTCGGCGAGCCGGGCGAACACGGTCGAGGTGCGAAGGAGCGCGGTGAAGCGGCCGCGCTCCTCGGCCGCCGCCGGGGCGCGCACGCGCATGCGCCACAGGATGAGGGCGATGAAGACGACGTAGACGGCGGCCGAGAACTGGAACAGCGCATGCGGGCCGAATCGCTGCATCGCCGCCGCCGCCGCAAACGGGCCGACGATGGCGCCGAAGGAGTAGAACAGCATCAGCGCCGCGTTGAGCGGCACATATTCGTTGCTGGCGGCGCGGTCGTTGGCGTGGGCGGCCGACAGCGAGAACAGCGGCATGGCGAAGGCGCCGAACACGAACACCAGCGCGAAGTTGACGAGGCGGCCGCTGCCGGCGAACAGCGCGAGCGCCAGCGCCGCGGCAAGGGCGAGCGCGGTCGTGACCAGGAGTACGGTGCGCCGGTCGTGGCGGTCGGAGGCGTGGCCGAGCGGATACTGGATCAGCGCGCCGCCGATGATGGAGACGCTGACGAAGGCGGCGACGTCGGCCGTCGACATGCCGATCTTCTCCGCATAGACGGGCGAGAGCGTGCGGAAGGCGCTGTTGGTGACGCCGATGGCGATGCAGCCCAGCGCCGCGATGGGCGAGATCGCCCAGGCGCGCTTCAGGTCGAGCTTGACGTCCTCCGGCGCGGCCGGGTTGGAGCGGTCGCCGAGCGAGACCGGAACCAGCGACAGCGTGATCATGATCGTCATCACCGCGAAGATGGCGAAGCCCTCGACCCCGACGGCGGGGATGACGAATTGCGAGCCGGTGACGGCGCCGATGTCGACGATGCGGTAGAGCGACAGCACCCGGGCGCGGTTCTCGTTCGACACGCCCGAGTTGAGCCAGCTTTCGATGATGGTGAACAGGCCGGCGAAGCAGAAGCCGGACAGGAAGCGGCTTGCCGTCCACACCGTCGCGTCGATGACGACGGCCATCACCAGCGTCGCCGAGGCGGCGATGGCCGCCAGCGCCGAGAAGGCGCGGATGTGGCCGACCGCCTGCATCATGCGCACGATGGCCAGGCAGCCGAGCAGGAAGCCGGCGTAGTAGGCCGTGCCCATGAAGCCGATGATCGTCGGCGTGAAGCCCTCGTGCGCGCCCCGCAGCGCGATCAGCGTGCCCTGGAGGCCGTTGCCGCCGAGCAGGATGCCTGCGGCGACGAGGATCGGGATCAGGGGTTTGAGGCCGTTCATGGAATCCCGAAAGGAAGGAGTCTGATAGCTCTATAGGTCGCGCGGTCGCGAACCGCCATCGACAATTTCGCGGCGGGGACGGGCCGATGTTTCCCTCATGGCCGCCATCGGGCTAGGTGTACGGCCGCCCATGTGTTACTCTCGAAATGTTACGTTATGAAACCAATCGGGAAACAGGGAGAGAGTTCGATGGCCGATGAACGGAAACTCGCCGATCGCTGGAACGATTTCAGGCCCTCCAAGACCTTGTGGGGCTGGTCGATGGCCGGCGCCGCGCTGGCGGCGATCATAGCCGGCTTCACGGTCGGCGGATGGACGACGGGCGGCACGGCACAAAAAATGGCCGAAGATGCCGCGCGCGAGGCGCGCGCCCAACTCGCCTCGACCGTCTGCGTGGAGAGGTTCACGGCGTCGGATTCGGCCCGGACCAATCTGGCGGAGCTGAAGGAAACGGCCAGCTACAAGCAGGACGACTTCATAGCGGATGGCGGATGGGCGACGCCTGCCGGCTTCGACAGCCCGATCCCCGGCGCGGCCGACCTGTGCGCGGATCAACTCGCCGCGATGGAAAGCCTGCCGGTTCGCGAGATTGTCGAAACGACGACGAACGGGTGAGGATAACGCCTGTGCCGCGGACTTTGCCGTATTGGCGCGTCCTTGCGCTGTACGCGCTCGCATGGACCTTCACCGTCCCGCCGGCGATCGCTGAAACCAGGATGTGGATCAAGGGGGAGGGCGGCATACGGCGCACATGCCCCTCGATGAAATGCGGCACGGTCGGCCGCTTCTTCCCCGGCGAGTCCGTTCTGGTCTACGAGAGCATCGACGGCTGGTCGCGGGTTTCGACCTACTATTCGGCGGGATGCTTCGAGGGTCGGTCGGCCTATGTGGAGGAAGGCCCGGACCGATGCCTGCCCGAGAACGGCATAAGGGACGGTGAATTTGCGGAATGGACGCTGTCCGACACGCTTTCGCCGATCGAAGTCGACAAGACGGGATGACGCTTCGCGCGGGGCGCAGGCGGTTGCGCCCCGCATGCCGTTGCGCTCTCCTTGACAAATCAATGCTTGCATGCGCTTTTCCGGCGAATTTCGGACGCGCCGCATGGCGGGCGCGATCCCCCTACGCATTCATGAAAACCGGAAGATCCTCCATGCACCGTTACCGCAGCCACACCTGCGCCCAGCTCAGGAAGTCCGATGTCGGCGCCACCGTCCGCCTTTCCGGCTGGGTCCATCGCGTGCGCGACCATGGCGGCCTGCTGTTCATCGACCTGCGCGACCATTACGGCATCACCCAGATCGTCGCCGACCCGGATTCGCCCTGCTTCGGGACGGCCGAGACCGTGCGCGGCGAATGGGTGATCCGCGTCGACGGCGAGGTCAAGGCGCGCACGCAAGAGACCGTCAACCCCAACCTGCCGACCGGCGAGATCGAGATCTTCGCCCGCGACATGGAGGTGCTGTCGGCGGCGAAGGAGCTGCCGCTGCCGGTGTTCGGCGAGCCGGACTACCCGGAAGACATCCGCCTCAAATACCGCTTCCTCGACCTGCGCCGCGAGACGCTGCACAGGAACATCGTCGCGCGCACGAAGATCATCGCCGAGATGCGCAGGCGCATGGCCGAGGCCGGCTTCACCGAATATTCGACGCCGATCCTGACCGCCTCCAGCCCCGAGGGCGCGCGCGACTTCCTGGTGCCGTCGCGCATCCATCCCGGCAAGTTCTACGCCCTGCCGCAGGCGCCGCAGATCTACAAGCAGCTGATCATGGTGTCGGGCTTCGACCGCTACTTCCAGATCGCGCCCTGCTTCCGCGACGAGGATCCGCGCGCCGACCGGCTGCCCGGCGAGTTCTACCAGCTCGACGTCGAGATGAGCTTCGTCGAGCAGGAGGACATCCTGTCGACCATGGAGCCGGTGCTGCGCGGCGTGTTCGAGACCTTCGCCGAAGGCAAGCCGGTGACGCAGTCCTTCCCGCGCATCGCCTATGACGAGGCGATCCGCAAATACGGCTCCGACAAGCCGGACCTGCGCAACCCCATCGTCATGGAGGATGTGTCGGAGCACTTCCGCGGCTCCGGCTTCAAGGTGTTCGCCAACATCCTCGCCAACGATCCCCGGGCCGAGGTGTGGGCGGTTCCCGCCAGGACCGGCGGCTCCAGAGCCTTCTGCGACCGCATGAACTCGTGGGCGCAAGGGGAGGGGCAGCCCGGCCTCGGCTACATCTTCTGGCGCAAGGAGGGCGAGGCGCTCGAGGGCGCCGGCCCCGTCGCCAAGAACATCGGCGCGGAGCGCACCGAGGCGATCCGCGCCCAGCTCGGCCTCGACGACGGCGACGCCTGCTTCTTCGTCGCCGGCGACCCGAAGAAGTTCCATTCCTTCGCGGGCGCGGCGCGCACCCGCGCCGGCGAGGAGCTGAACCTCGTGGACCGCGACAGGTTCGAGCTGTGCTGGATCGTCGATTTCCCGTTCTACGAGTGGAACGAGGACGAGAAGAAGATCGACTTCGGCCACAACCCGTTCTCCATGCCGCAGGGCGGCATCGAGGCGCTGACCTCGCAGGACCCGCTGTCGATCAAGGCGTTCCAGTACGACATGGTCTGCAACGGCTTCGAGATAGCGTCGGGCGGCATCCGCAACCATCTGCCCGAGACCATGGTCAAGGCGTTCGAGGTCGCCGGCTTCGACCGCGCCACGGTCGAGGAGCGCTTCGGCGGCCTCTATCGCGCCTTCCAGTACGGCGCGCCGCCGCATGGCGGCATGGCCGCGGGCGTCGACCGCGTCGTCATGCTGCTGGTCGGCGCGAAGAACCTGCGCGAGGTCAGCCTGTTCCCGATGAACCAGCAGGCGTTCGACCTCCTGATGGGCGCGCCGTCGGAGGCCACGCCGGCGCAGCTTCGCGAGCTCAACCTGCGCCCGGTGCCGCCGAAGAAGGAAGGCTGAGCCGCAAGAGCGCCTCGCGCTTGCGCGCGCATGCGCAATCGAAAAGCCCGCCGCTTCAGGAAAGCGGCGGGCTTTTTCATGCGAGGGGTCGCCATGGGGGGCGCCGGAAGCAAGCCGCCTCCGTCAGCCCCTCGGGTCGTCAGTGCAGGATCTGGCTGAGGAACAGCCTGGTGCGCTCGTGCTGCGGGTTGTCGAAGAACTCGGCCGGCGTGTTCTGCTCGACGATCTGGCCCTGATCCATGAAGATGACGCGGTTGGCGACCTGCCGCGCGAAGCCCATCTCGTGGGTGACGCAGATCATGGTCATGCCTTCCTCGGCCAGCCCCACCATGGTCTCCAGCACCTCCTTGATCATCTCGGGGTCGAGCGCCGAGGTCGGCTCGTCGAACAGCATGATCTTGGGGTTCATGCACAGCGAGCGGGCGATGGCCACGCGCTGCTGCTGGCCGCCGGAGAGCTGGCCGGGATACTTGCTGGCCTGCTCGGGGATCTTGACGCGCTCCAGGAAGTGCATGGCCGTCTCCTCGGCCTGCTTCTTCGGCACCTTGCGCACCCAGATCGGCGCCAGCGTGCAGTTCTCCAGGATGGTCAGGTGCGGGAACAGGTTGAAGTGCTGGAACACCATGCCCACCTCGCGCCGCACCTCGTCGATCTTCTTCAGGTCGTTGGTGAGCTCGATGCCGTCGACGATGATCTTGCCCTTCTGGTGCTCCTCCAGCCGGTTGATGCAGCGGATCATCGTCGACTTGCCGGAGCCGGAAGGTCCGCACACCACGATGCGCTCGCCGCGCATGACCTTGAGGTTGATGTCGCGCAGCACGTGGAAGTCGCCGTACCACTTGTGCATGCCGACGATCTCGATGGCCACGTCGGTGTCCGAGACCTTCATGCGCGAGCGGTTGACCTCGATTTCCTCTGCGGCGACTGCGTTTTCGCTAGCCATGTAAAGTCCTTTCGGTTTTCCGGCGCGTCCGCCTAGCGGCGGTGCCCGGTGTCCAGCCGCCGCTCCATCCAGATCGAATAGCGCGACATGCCGAAGCAGAAGATCCAGAAGATGGCGGCGGCGAAGATGTAGCCCGTCTTGGCCGTCTGCGGGGTGGCCCAGGTCGGGTCGCCGGAGATGTTCTGCTTGACCACGCCCAGAAGGTCGAACATCGAGATGATGAGCACCAGGGTCGTGTCCTTGAACATGCCGATGAAGGTGTTGACGATGCCGGGGATGACCAGCTTCAGCGCCTGCGGCATGATGATGAGGCCCATCTTCTGCCAGTAGCCGAGGCCGAGCGAATCCGCGCCCTCGTACTGGCCGCGCGGGATGGCCTGCAACCCGCCGCGCACCACCTCGGCCATGTAGGCCGAGGCGAACAGCGCCACGCCGATCAGCGCGCGCAACAGCTTGTCGAAGGTCATGCCCGGCGGCACGAACAGCGGCAGCATGAAGCTGGCCATGAACAGCACCGTCACCAGCGGCACGCCGCGCACCGTCTCGATGAAGACGACGGAGAGCAGCTTGACGATGGGCATGTGCGAGCGCCGGCCAAGCGCGAGCAGGATGCCGAGCGGCAGCGACACCACGATGCCGACATAGGAGATCACCAGCGTGACGAGCAGGCCGCCCCACAGCGAGGTCTCCACGTAGCGCAGGCCGAAGACGCCGCCCACCAGCAGGAAATAGGCGATGAACGGGAACGCGCCGAAGAACAGCGCCGCGTTGAGGCGCTTCCAGGGGATGCGCGGGATCATCAGCGGCACCAGCAGCGCCACGAAGATCGCGCCCGTCAGTATCACGCGCCAGCGCTCGTCGAGCGGGTAGCGGCCGAACATGAACTGGCCGAAGCGGCTGGTGACGAAGGGCCAGCAGGCCCCGCTCCAGCCGGCCGGCAGCTCGCCGCCCTGCTCGGTGGTCAGGCAGGCGGTGCGGTCGGCCCCGACCCATATGGCGTCGAAGAACAGCCAGTTCAGCATCCGCGGCACCGCCCAGGCCAGGATCAAGAGGGCGACGAGCGTCAGCGCCGAGTTGAGCGGCGTGGAGAACAGGTTCTTGCGCAGCCAAGCGCCGATCCCGGCCTGCGAACGCGGCGCCGCCGTGGCCGGCGTCATCTCGGTGCGCACGAAGGACATGCTGTGTTCCTGCATGGCTCAGCGCTCCTTCAGTGCCATTTTGGCGTTGAACCAGTTCATGAACAGCGAGGTCAGGATGCTGATGCTCAGATAGACCACCATGAAGATGACCACGACCTCGATCGCCTGCCCCGTCTGGTTCAGGATGGTGCCGCCGATGGCGTAGAGGTCGGGATAGCCGATGGCCACGGCCAGCGACGAGTTCTTCGTCAGGTTGAGATACTGGCTGGTCAGCGGCGGGATGATGATGCGCAGCGCCTGCGGGATGACCACGAGGCGCATGCCGTCGCGCGAGCGGATGCCGAGCGCCGAGAAGGCCTCCGTCTGCCCGCGCGGCACGCCCATGATGCCGGCGCGCACGATCTCGGCGATGAAGGAGGCGGTGTAGAACGACAGCGCCAGGTAGAGCGACAGGAACTCCGGCTTGATGTTGGTGCCGCCGGTCAGGTTGAAGGTCCCCTTCTGCGGGTAGTCGACCGAGACCGGCATGCCGGAGACGAAGAAGGCCAGCAGCGGCAGGCCGACGATCAGCGCCACGCTGGTCCACAACACCGGGAAGCGCTCGCCGGTCGCCATCTGCCGCGCGCGGGCGCGCCGGGCCACGTACCAGCTCAGCGCCACGCCGGCCAGCAAGCCGGCCAGGATCAGCCCGGTGCCTTCCCCCCACACGAAGCGGGGGAAGTAGAAGCCGCGGTTGTTGAGATACGAGCCGAACGGCAGGGAAAGGCTGTCGCGCACGCTGGGCAGCACCGCCAGCACGCCCTGGTACCAGAACAGGATGACCAGCAGCGGCGGGATGTTGCGGAACACCTCGACATAGACCGTCGCCAGCTTGCGGATCAGCCAGTTGTTCGACAGCCGCCCGACGCCGATCAGGAAGCCGAGGATGGTGGCGGTGACGATGCCGGCGGCAGCCACCACCAGCGTGTTGGCGATGCCCACGAGGAGCGCCCGCCCGAAGGACGAGTCCGACGTGTACTCGATCAGCCTGTCGGAGATGTCGAAGCCGGCGCGGCCGCGCAGGAAGGCGAAGCCCGTGGAGATGTTCGACCGGCGCAGGTTCTCGACGGTGTTGTCGACGATCCACCACACGCCGAGCGCCAGCAGCGCCACGAGCAGGACCTGGAAGACAATGCCGCGGACCCGGGGGTTGTAGATCAGCGGGACGCGCGCGGGCTCGTCTCGGATAACGTGTTGTGACACATGGCTCCCCTTGACCTGTTGTCTGGCCCGTCCGGCTGTTTTCTTTTATCGCCGGCGGGAACGGAAGGCCGGAGAGGCTCCCCGAAGGGGCCTCTCCGGCCTGCCGCAAATCAGCGGATCGGCATGCCGTACTGCAGGCCGCCCTTGGTCCACAGCGCGTTGACGCCGCGGGCGATCTTCAGCGGGCTGCCGGTGCCGACATTGCGCTCGAAGATCTCGCCATAATTGCCGGTCGCCTTGATGATGTTGACGACCCAGTCGTTGCTGAGGCCGAGATCGGTGCCGATCTTGGTCTCGGACTCGCTGCCCAGCAGGCGGCGGATGTCCGGGCTGGTGCTGTTTTTCATCTCGTCGACATTGGCCTGGGTGATGCCGGCCTCCTCGGCGTTCAGCAGCGCGAAGTAGGTCCACTTGACGATGTCGAACCACTGGTCGTCGCCCTGGCGCACGGACGGGCCGAGCGGCTCCTTGGAGATGATCTCCGGCAGAACGACGTGGTCGTCGGGCGACGACATCTGCAGGCGCACCGCGTAGAGGCCGGACTGGTCGGTGGTGTAGGCGTCGCAGCGGCCGGCGTCGTAGGCGGCGTTGGTCTCCTCGAACTTCTCGAAGACGACCGGGTTGTACTCCATGTTGTTGGCGCTGAAGTAGTCGGCGAGGTTCAGCTCCGTCGTGGTGCCGGCCTGCACGCAGACCGAGGCGCCGGAGAGCTGCAGCGCCGAGTTCACGCCCGGCAGCTTCTTGGCGTTGATCATGAAGCCCTGGCCGTCATAGTAGGTGACGCCGGCGAAGTTGAGGCCGAGCGCCGTGTCGCGGTTGATCGTCCACGTCGTGTTGCGCGACAGGATGTCGATCTCGCCCGATTGCAGGGCGGTGAAGCGGTCCTTGGCGCTCAGCGCCGTGAACTTGACCTTCTCGCCGTCGCCGAAGATGGCGGCCGCGACGGCGCGGCAGAAGTCGACGTCAAGCCCGGTCCATTCGCCCTTGTCGTTGGGCGCGGAGAAGCCGGCGAGCGACGTGTTGACGCCGCACTGGAGGAAACCCTTGGCCTTGACGTCGTCCAGCGTGGCAGCCGAGGCCGCCGAAGCGGACAGCGCCAACGCGGCCGAGCCGAGAATTCCCGTCACGAACTTTTTCATACCAACTACCCTTTTCTGTTGTTCGGGGCTTGAGCCCCTGTTGCACGGGACCGTGTCCCGAATCGTTCTTTGTGGAAGCGGCATCGTCGTCGGGTCGTGTCGATGCCTGACGTTGCAGGCGGCGCACGCTCCACCTCCCACTCACGAAATGTATCGAAAGCGATAATTAACTCCCGGTCAAGTGCGAATGGCGCCGCCCGGCGCGATGGAAAACCTATGTCACTGTCATGACTTGGCGTTTTCGGCGGGCGGCGAATCGGCCGCTCACGCCCGCTGTCCCATATGCGACGCCGCCCGTGGCGGTTGCGGCGCGGCGGCACGGCCGCTAAGGCTCGCCGTTTCGCGGAAAGAGCGGTTGAAGGGGGAAGGAGAGGCCATGGCCGGCGACACCTACAAGGACAGGGGCGTCCACACCCGGCTCGCCCATATCGGCAACGACCCGCACGACTTCTTCGGCTTCATCCAGCCGCCGGTGGTCCATGCCTCCACCGTGCTCTATCCCGACGCCGCGACCATGGCGGGGCGCACCCAGAAATACACCTACGGCACCCACGGCACGCCCACGACCGACGCCCTTGCCTCGGCGCTCGACGCGCTGGAGGGCTCGGCCGGCACCGCGCTCGTGCCGTCCGGCCTCGCGGCCGTGACGCTGCCGCTGCTGGCGTTCCTGTCGCCCGGCGACCACGTGCTGATCACCGATTCGGTCTACCGCCCGACCCGGCACTTCGCCGACACGGTGCTTTCGCGCATGGGCGTCGAGGTGGTCTACTACGATCCGCTCGCCGGCGCCGGCATCGCGGCGCTGATGAAGCCGAACACGAAGGTCGTGTTCACCGAGTCGCCGGCCTCCAACACCTTCGAGGTGCAGGACATTCCCGCCATCGCCGGCGAGGCGCGTGCGCGCGGCGCCGTCGTCATGATGGACAACACCTGGGCGACGCCGCTCTATTTCCGTCCGCTCGACCACGGCGTCGACATCTCGATCCACGCCCTGACGAAATATCCGGCCGGCCATTCCGACGTGCTGCTCGGCGCGGTCTCGGCCAACGCGCGCTGCTGGGGGCAGCTCCACGCCACGCATTCCGCGCTCGGCCTGTGCGCGGCGCCCGACGACACCTACCAGGTGCTGCGGGGCCTGCGCACCATGGGCGTGCGCCTCGAGCGCCACGGGCGCAGCGCGCTGGAGATCGCGCGCTGGCTCGAGGGCCGCGCGGGCGTGGCGCGCGTGCTGCACCCGGCGCTCGAAAGCTTCCCCGGCCACGCGCTGTGGAAGCGCGACTTCTCCGGCACCAGCGGCATCTTCTCGATCGTGCTCGCCGGCGGCGGCGACAGGCAGGCCCATGCCTTCCTCGACGCGCTGTCGATCTTCGGCCTCGGCTATTCCTGGGGCGGCTACGAGAGCCTTGCCGTGTACGTGCAACTCGACGACCGCGCGCTGGGCGCGGCCTATGAGGGGCCGGTGATGCGGCTGCAGATCGGGCTGGAGGACGTGGCCGACCTCAAGGCCGACCTCGAGGCGGCGCTGGCCGCGGCCGCTGCGGCGGCGTGACAGGCGGGCGGGCCAAAACAGCCCTTGCTTTCGCGCGGCCCAGCCACTAGCAGATTGGGCGAGAAAATGGCCACGGAGCGTAGCGCAGCCTGGTAGCGCATCTGGTTTGGGACCAGAGGGTCGCAGGTTCGAATCCTGCCGCTCCGACCATCGGGAGGCCCGACGGGGCCGAGGAGCAAGGAACGAGGCAGACATGTCCGCGCGCATCTACAGCCCGGCAAAGACGGCAATGCAGTCCGGCACGGCCAGGACCGGCCACTGGGTTCTCGAATTCGACCCCGAGCAGCCCCGCAAGATCGACCCGCTGATGGGCTACACCACCTCGGGCGACATGAAGAGCCAGATCAGGCTGACCTTTCCGACCCGCGAGGAAGCCGTCGCCTACGCGCAGAAGAACGGCATCGCCTACCGGGTGCAGGAGCCGAAGGCGCCGCGCCGGCAGAAGATTTCCTATTCGGAGAATTTCCGGTACGACCGCAGGCAGCCCTGGACGCATTGAACGGCTTCCCGCCGCGTCCCGGCACGGCCCCGTAGCTCAGCCGGATAGAGCAACGGACTTCTAATCCGTAGGTCGCAGGTTCGAATCCTGCCGGGGTCGCCATTTCCCGACGCTTTGGCCGGCAACCGCGCCGTGGCCAGCCGGCAATGATCGCGCCCGGCCTGGAAGCGGGCTGCCCGCCTGCCTCTCAGCGGCGCTCCAGCGCCGCCGCGATGGCGGTGACCAGCGTTTCCGTGAGGAACGGCTTCTCGACGACCTGCGCGCCGGCAAGGTCGCCGAGCATCGGTTCGACGTCGCTGTAGCCGGTGGTGAAGACAAACGGGATGCCGCGCGCCGACAGCCGGGAGGCGAACCCGACCGTGGAATGGCCGGCGAGCATGAGGTCGAGCACCACGATGTCGAACGCGCCCGCAAGCGCTTCGCCCTCGGCGCCGTCGACGGTGCGCGCCACGACCACGTCGCCCGCGCCGAAGTCGCGGCAGACCTGCTCTATGTCCAGCGCGATGAGGCTTTCGTCCTCGAGAACGAGGACGCGCGCGCCTCGCAGAATAGCGCGGTGCAACCAAACCTCTCCCTGCGATCGAGCACTGTCCATAATATGGCAGTAGGCCGCCGATGCGGCGGCTTTGTCATTTAAAAATGACGTAGGCGAACGTATTCCGCGCGTCCGCGTTTCGACATCAGGACGAGCAACGAGCCGACGGCTCCACCGCGAAGGCCGGGGACGCATGACACACGCGACCGCCCAATCCGAGCGCAAATACCCGTGTGATCGGTGTCCGCTGCTGCATCGGGACTCGTTCCGACGTTTCAGCGACGACGAGCTGGCCTTCGTCTCCGGCTTCAAGAAGGGCGAGCTGTTCGTCGACAGGGGCGCGACGGTGATGTGCGAGGGCGCGAGCAATCCGCACCTCTACACGGTGCTGACCGGCTGGGGGTTTCGCTACAAGCTCCTGCCGGACGGGCGGCGCCAGATCGTCAACTACGTCATGCCGGGCGACCTGATCGGGCTCCAGGGCACGCTGACGGGCGAGATGCAGCATTCGATCGAGGCGCTGTCGCCGATGACGCTGTGCATGTTCGAGCGCAACGAGCTGATGACGCTCTATCGCGCGCACCCGCCGCTCGCCTACGACATCACCTGGCTCGCCTCCCGCGAGGAGTGCATGCTGGACGAGAACCTGCTGAGCATCGGCCGCCGCAGCGCGGTGGAGCGGCTGGCCTATCTCGTCGCCTTCCTCGTCGGCCGTGCGCGGACCTCCGGCCTCCTCTCCGGGAGCGCGGTCTCCCGGCTGGCCCTGACCCAGCAGCACATGGCCGACACGCTGGGCCTGTCGCTCGTTCACACCAACAAGACCGTGCGCAAGCTGGCGCAGCGCGGGCTGCTGCGCTGGACGGACGGCGGCTGCGAGGTGCTCGACGTCGAGGGCCTGAAGGGCCTCGCGCGATGGGAGGACCAGGAGGCGAGGCAGCGCCCGTTCCTCTAGATCGCGCCGTAGCGGGGGGGCGCGGCTACGCCGCCGCGCGCCCGGCCTGGGCCTGCGGCAGCGTGTCGAGCGCCCGGGCGAGGTCGGCGACGATGTCCTCGACGTCCTCGAGGCCGACCGAAAGCCGGATCAGCCCTTCGCAGATGCCGTGGGCGGCGCGCTCCTCGGCCGTGTAGGTGGAGTGGGTCATCGAGGCGGGATGCTGGATCAGGCTTTCCGTGTCGCCGAGCGAGACGGCGCGGCGCACCAGCTCCATGGCGTTCATCATCGCCCGGCCGGCCTCCAGCCCGCCCTTCAGCTCGAAGGCGATCATGGCGCCGAAGCCCGGCATCTGCCGCGCGGCGAGCGCGTGCTGGGGAAAGCTCTCCAGCCCCGGATAATGCACCTCGGCGACCGCCGGGTGCGCCTCGAGCATGCGCGCCACCGCCATGGCGCTGCGGCAATGCTGCTCCATCCGCAGCTTCAGCGTCTTGAGGCCGCGCAGCGCCAGCATGGCCGTGAACGGCGCCATCACCGCGCCGGTCATGTCCTTCATGCCGCAGAGGCGCACCTGCGTCATGTCCTCGGCCGAGCCGACGGCGATGCCGCCGACGAGGTCGCCGTGGCCGCCGAGATACTTGGTCGCCGAATGCACGACGATGTCGGCGCCGCGCTCGATCGGCCGCGTCAGCACCGGCGTGGCGTAGGTGTTGTCCACCACCACCCTGGCGCCGTGCGCCTTCGCGATCTGCGACACCGCCTCGATGTCGACCAGCCGCATGTTGGGGTTCGCCGGCGTCTCGAAATAGACGATCCTCGTTCTCGGCGACAGCGCGGCGCGCACAGCTTCCGGGTCGGTCATGTCGGCATGGGTGACGGTGATGCCGAACTTCGCCAGCCCGTGGTGGAAGAAGGCGAAGGTGCAGCCGTAGAGCGTCTTGTCGGTGACGATCTCGTCGCCGGGCGCGAGGAAGGTCCACATCACGGCGGTGATCGCGCCCATGCCGGATGCCAGCGCCAGCCCCGCTTCCGCGCCTTCGAGATCGGCGGCGCGGCGCTCCAGAAGGTCGGTCGTGGGGTTGGAGACGCGCGAGTAGAAATGGCCCGGCGTCTGGCCGGCGAAGATCGCCGCGCCCGCCTCGGCGCTGTCGAAGGCGAAGGTCGAGGTCAGGTGCAGCGGCGGCGTCAGCGCGCCCTGGTTCTGCATCGGGTCGTAGCCGAGATGGATGGCGCGGGTGGCGAAGCCGGCGGGGCGCTGCGGGTTCATGGCTGGCTCTTTCGTGACTGGACGTTTCGGAAGTCGCATCAGCCTGACATGAAGGCGCTGGCAAGTGCTGCCAAATGATGCCACGATCGGTCGGAAAATTGGCAGGATCGGCTACAGGAACATGAAATGAAGGACATCGATGCCAAGGATTTGCAGATCATCCGCGAATTGCAGCAGGATGGCCGCCTGACCAACCAGGAGCTGGCGGCGCGGGTGAACCTGTCGCCTTCGCCGTGCCTGCGCCGGGTGCGGCTGCTGGAGGAGGCCGGCGTGATCACCGGCTATTCGGCCGACGTCGACCCGCGCGCCTGCGGTTTGAGCATCACCGCCTTCATCCGCATCGCGCTCCAGCGGCACGAGCGCGACGCGGTCGCGAATTTCGAGCACGGCATCCGGCGCATCGACGAGATCCTCGACTGCTACCTGCTGACCGGCGAGGCCGACTACCTGTTGCGCGTCGTGGTCGCCGATCTGGAGGAGTACGAGCGCTTCGTGCGCGGGCGCCTGCACGCCATTCCCGGCATCAGCTCGATGAAGACGAGCCTCGTCTACGGCACGGTCAAGTCGTCGCGGGTGTTCCCGCTGCGGCGCGGCTGAAAGGAAAGGGCCCGGCGTCGCCGCCGGGCCCTTTCGTCGGTCGCACCGCGGGGGCGGGGCTTCAGTCGTTGGCGCTGACGCTGACGGCGAGCGACTTGGTCAGCTCGGCCGGCGTCGACATCGCCGTCGCCATGATGAGCGCGAAGGGCACGGGCTGGGCCGGGCTGGCCGAGATGCGCAGGCTCCTGGGGTCGTCGAGGAACGCCGCCACCGCCTGCGACGCCTGCGTGGTCAGCTCGGGATTGTTGAGCTGGGCCAGCGCGAACGGCACCACGGCCTTGGCCTGGTTGGCGACGTCCGCCGGCTTCATGCCCTGGTTCTGCGCCACGAAGTCGAGCACCTTGCCGGTCAGCGAATCGTCGGCGAAGGCGATCTCGGCGCCGTGGAAGGAAAGCTGCTGGAGCAGGCCGAGGATCGCCAGGCCCTGGGCCGAATTGTCGGCATCGGGGTTGGCCGCGATCTGCTTTTGCAGATCGCGCAGCGAGGCGATCAGCGAGGGCGTGTAGCCGCCGAGGTCGAGGCTGAAGCCCAGCGTCCCGGCCTCCGCCACGGTCACGTCGAACTGCGACAGCGCGGTGCGGCCGTCCTGCGGGTTCCAGCTCCCCGCCATCTCCAGATAGCCCTCGATCTGCTCGTAGCCGAGCGCCTGCACGACGGCGCGCTGGTCCTCGTCCTCCATCAGCGACAGGTCGAGCGTGAAGCCCTCGGCGGCGCCGGTGAACTCCATCGCCTCGCCGTCGGAGGGCTCGGTCATCTCGAAATGCAGGTCGTTCATGGTAAAGACGTCGACGCCGCCCAGCACCAGCCTCATCTCCTGCACCTTGGCCGTCTCGTAGAACAGGAAGCCGCCATAGTTGTCGCGCAACGCCTCGTCCGGCAGAAGCACGTTGCCCATGGCGATGTCGAACATCGAGAACGATGCCTCGTTCTCATCGTCGGCGGTGTAGTAGCTGTTCATCGAGATTTTCTCGATGCGGTAGCCCTTGTCGTCGCGCGACACGCCCGTCAGCGAAATGTCGCCGAGAGGCACGACGGTGCCGTCGAAGCCGCCGCGCGCGCCCCTCAGCGTGGCGTCGTCGCCCTCGACATTGAGGCTGTCCCACTCGATTTGCAGCCCCTGGTCGGCGGCATAGGCCTTGAGGCGCTCCGCCGCCTCCTCGACCGCCTGCGCCGAGGCGCCGGCGAGCGGCACGAGCGCCAGCAGCGCCGAGAGGGTGAAGGTCTTCATGTGCTTGCGCAGTGCGGTCATTTGATGATTCCTGTGATCCTGTCGTGCCTTCCCGGACACTCCCATCGGACAGGATGAGGACCAGAGAATGACGCGGCGGAAGGATTGACGCTTTTGCCGCAAAAGGCAATTCAAACCTCCGCGCTGCCGCCGTCATGGTTTCCACGGCATGCCGGCGCGGGCAAGCGCTGCGCCGCAGCCTGCGCTCTTGCCCCGAATCGCCGGCTCCAGTAACCGGAAACCATGGCAAAAGAGCAAGTTCCGCCCGGCGGCGGCGATCACATCGAGCCGGTCGACCTGAGGCAGGCGCTCGAGGAGCGCTACCTCGCCTATGCGCTGTCGACCATCATGCACCGGGCGCTGCCGGACGTGCGCGACGGGCTGAAGCCCGTCCACCGGCGCATCATGCACGCCATGCGTCTCCTGCGGCTGAACCCCGACCAGGGCTTCGCCAAATGCGCGCGCATCGTCGGCGAGGTGATGGGCAAGTTCCATCCGCACGGCGACCAGTCGATCTACGACGCGCTGGTGCGTCTCGCCCAGTCCTTCTCGGTGCGCTATCCGCTGGTCGACGGGCAGGGCAATTTCGGCAACATCGACGGCGACAACGCCGCGGCCATGCGCTACACCGAGGCGCGCATGACCGAGGTGGCGACCGCGCTTCTGGAAGGCATCGCCGAGGACGCGGTCGATTTCCGCCCCACCTACAACGAGGAGGACGAGGAGCCGGTCGTCCTGCCCGGCGCCTTCCCGAACCTCCTCGCCAACGGCTCGTCCGGCATCGCCGTCGGCATGGCGACCTCGATCCCGCCGCACAACATCGCCGAATTGTGCCGCGCCGCGCTGCACCTGATCGATCATCCGGATGCGCAGGTCGAGGACCTGATGAGCCGCGAGCCGGCCGAGGATCCCGACGAGAACAGGGTGAGGGGACCGGATTTCCCGACCGGCGGCATCATCGTCGATTCGTTCGAGACCATCCTCGACGCCTACAGGACCGGGCGCGGCTCGTTCCGCGTGCGCTCGAAGTGGCGCACCGAGGACCAGGGCCGCGGCACGTGGCAGATCGTCGTCACCGAGATTCCCTACGGCGTGCAGAAGTCGCGGCTGGTCGAGAAGATCGCCGAGCTGCTCATCGCGCGCCGCCTGCCGCTGCTGGAGGATGTGCGCGACGAGAGCGCGGAGGACATCCGCCTCGTGCTCGTGCCCAAGAGCCGCACCGTCGATCCCGCGCTGCTGATGGAATCGCTGTTCAAGCTGACCGAGCTCGAAAGCCGCTTCCCGCTCAACATGAACGTGCTGTCGCACGGCAAGGTGCCGGGCGTCATGTCGCTGAAGCAGGTGCTTCAGGAATGGCTGGAGCACCGCAAGGAGGTGCTGGTCCGCCGCTCGCGCCACCGCCTCGGCGAGATCGACCGGCGGCTGGAGATCCTCGGCGGCTACCTCGTCGCCTATCTGAACATCGACGAGGTCATCCGCATCATCCGCGAGGAGGACGAGCCCAAGCCGGTGATGATGGCGCGCTGGGAGCTGACCGACCTTCAGGCCGAGTCGATCCTCAACATGCGGCTGCGCGCGCTGCGCAAGCTGGAGGAGTTCGAGATCCGCAAGGAGTTCGACGCGCTCACGGCCGAGAAGGCGCAGATCGAGGCGCTGCTCGCCTCCGACGCGAAGCAGTGGAAGACGATCCGCTGGGAGGTGGAGAAGCTGCGCGACCGCTTCGGCTCGCATACGCCGCTCGGCCGCCGCCGCACCCAGTTCGCCGATGCGCCCGAGCATGACGAGGAGCACATCCAGCAGGCGATGATCGAGCGCGAGCCGGTCACCGTCGTCGTCTCCGAGAAGGGCTGGCTGCGCGCGATGAAGGGCCATCTGTCGGATTTCTCGACGCTGTCCTTCAAGGAGGGCGACGCGCTCAAGCTCGCCTTCCACGCCCAGACCACCGACAAGATCCTCGTCTTCACCACCGGCGGCAAGTTCTACACCATCGGCGCCGACAGGCTGCCGGGCGGGCGCGGCCATGGCGAGCCGATCCGCATCATCGTCGACATGGACAACGACCAGGACATCGTCACCGCTTTCGTCCACGATCCGGCGCGCAGGCTGTTCCTGGCCTCGCACCAGGGCAACGGCTTCGTGGTGCCCGAGGCCGAGGTGGTCGCCAACACCCGCAAGGGCAGGCAGGTGATGAACGTCAAGGCGCCCGACGAGGCGAAACTGTGCGTGCCCGTCTCGGGCGACCACGTGGCGATCGTCGGCGAGAACCGCAAGCTGCTCGTCTTCCCGCTCGCCGAGGTGCCCGAGATGACGCGCGGCAAGGGAGTGCGGTTGCAGAAATACAAGGACGGCGGCGTCTGCGACCTCAAGACCTTCGCCCTCGCCGAGGGCCTGTCGTGGCAGGATTCGGCCGAGCGCACCTTCACGCGCTCGCGGGAGGAACTGGCCGAGTGGATGGGCGCGCGCGCGGCCGCCGGCCGCATGGTGCCGAAGGGGTTCCCGCGCACCGGCAGGTTCGGATAGCCGCGGCCGGGCAGGGGGCCAAACACAAAAATGTGGTTGCGGGGTCTCTTTCCGCGCCCGGCGAACTCTGCTTTTGCTTGTGCGGCGGCGCGCTCGCGCCGCCAGCCTGACCAGGAGGGCGAGCCGTGGCCGTCTACCGAATCCCCCCGGTGCCGCAGTCCGAGATCACGCCGGAACCCGTCTATCTCAACCGGCGCGCCCTGATCGCCGGCGCGCTCGCCTCGATCCCCGCGCTGGGGGCGGCAGCGGCCGCCACCGCCCCGCTCGCCGTCAAGCCCGGCCCGTTCGGCACCGACGAGCCGCCGACGCCGATCAAGGACGTCACCACCTACAACAATTTCTACGAGTTCGGCGTCGGCAAGGGCGATCCCGCCGCGCGCTCGGGCAATTTCAAGCCGGAACCGTGGACGCTGACCGTCGACGGGCTGGTCGGCAAGCCCCGCGCCTTCGACCTCGACGCCCTGCGCGGCTTCCCGCTGGAGGAGCGCGTCTACCGCATGCGCTGCGTCGAGGCGTGGTCGATGGTCATTCCCTGGGTCGGCTTTCCGCTCGGCCTCCTGCTCGACATGGTCGAGCCGCTGGGCAGCGCGAAATACGTCGCCTTCGAGACCGTGATGCGGCCCGACGAGATGCCCGGCCAGAAGGGCCTGTTCCAGCCGCTGCCGTGGCCCTATGTCGAGGGGCTCAGGCTCGACGAGGCCCGCCATCCGCTCGCCATCCTCGCCGTCGGCCTCTACGGCCGCACGCTGCCAAACCAGAACGGCGCGCCGGTGCGCCTCGTCGTGCCGTGGAAGTACGGCTTCAAGGGCATCAAGTCGATCGTGCGCATCTCGCTCACCGAGGACGAGCCGGTGACGAGCTGGTCGCGCATGGCGCCGCACGAATACGGCTTCTATGCCAACGTGAACCCCGAGGTCGATCATCCGCGCTGGAGCCAGGCGAGCGAGATCCGCATCGGCGAGGGCGGCTTCTTCAGCCCCGGCCGCCGCGACACCCTGCCGTTCAACGGCTATGGCGAGCATGTCGCCGGCCTCTATGCCGGCATGGACCTGAGGGCCAGCTATTGACCGGCGCCGCCACGGATCGCGCCGCCGGCCGCAGCGGCGGCCGCGCCGCCGCGTGGCCGTGGCGCTCCGTCGCCGTGTGGGCGCTCTATGCGGCCGGCTTCGTGCCGGCGGCGTGGTATTTCTGGCTCGGCGCGACCGGGCGGATACCGGGCAATGCGATCAAGGAGTTCGAGCATCTGCTCGGCATCTGGGCGCTGCGTTTCCTGTTGGCCGCGCTGGCGGTGACGCCGCTGCGCGACCTGGCCGGCATCAGCCTGATGCGCTATCGCCGCGCGCTCGGCCTGCTCGCCTTCTGGTACGTGGTCATGCACTTCCTCACCTACATGGTGCTCGACAAGAACCTCGACCTCGCCGTCATCCTCGCCGACATCGCCAGGCGCCCGTTCATCACCATCGGCATGGCCTGCCTGGTGCTGCTCATCCCGCTCGCCGCCACCTCCAACGCCTTGTCCATCCGCCGGCTGGGGCCGAACTGGAACCGGCTGCACCGGCTCGCCTATGTCGTCGCGCTGGGCGGGGCGACGCATTATGCGATGTCGGTCAAGGTCGTCACGGCCGAGCCCTTCGTCTATCTGGCGCTGGCGGCCGCGCTCGTCCTCTACCGCCCGCTGCGCCCGGCGATCCTGCGCCGGCGCAGGCGTGAACGGCCGGCCCCGGCGGCGCGGCAGGGCTAGTCCGGCGTCGCCGGCCGGGCGATTGCCTGCAATTTGAACGATTTCCTTGGCCGTTCCGAAATCGCCCCTGAGCTAGTGTAGCGTCGGGCAATGATCGGCGGGGGCCGAGATGACGATTGCAGACTTCCGGGCCACGGGAGCCGAGGGGACACGTGCGCCGTACCGGCCGGCGGCCATCGCCGCCGCGGTCGCCGGCGCGCTCATGATGGCGCTGGGCGCGGGCGTGGCGGCGCGGCTGCCCTGGCAGGCGCTGGGCGAGCATGTCGAGGCGCGGTCGTGGCCGGTCGCCGAGGCGTCGATCCGCTCCGTCTCGCTGTCGCAGCGCAGCTACGCGCCCGTGACCGGGGACGCGCCCGCCACCGGGCTGGTGCTCGCCGTGGCCTACGAATACGACGTCGACGGCACGGTCCGCGAGGGCCGCCGCGCCAGCTTCGCCGACCGGGCCGGGCCGCACGACCGGCGGCTGAAGACGCTCTACAGCCGGCTGAACTTCGCGCTGGTGACGGGGCGCACCGTGCCGGTCTCCTACGACCCGGGCAACCCCGGCAACGCCGTGCTCGACACCGGCTTCGACTGGCGGCAGGTCGCGCTCGCAGCCGGCGTCGGCCTCGCCGCCTTCCTGCTCGGCCTGCGGCTCGCGCTGTCGGCCCGGCGCCCGGCGCGCGTCCGCGAGGACTGTTAGGGTCGAGACTCAGGGGTGGCGCGGCGGGCGCGCCGCGCGCCGGCGCCTGTTGCCCTGGGCGATCTGCCACAGCGAATGGGCGACGAGCGCGGCGACGAGCACCGCGCCGCCGGCCAGGCTGCGCGTCGAGGGCGCCTCGGAGAAGATCATCCACACCCACACCGGCGCCAGCACGGTCTCCAGCAGGTAGAACATCGCCACTTCCGGCGCCGAGATGTAGCGCGGGCCGGTCGCCAGGCAGTAGAAGGACAGCGGCATCACGACCGCGCCGTTGAAGACGATCCACCACGGCGCGGAGATCTGAAGCCCGCCCTGCTGCGCCACGAAGCCGAGCGCGACCATGAACGGCAGGAGCGTCGCGACCAGCGGCGTGAAGCCCATGTCGCGGCCGGAGGCGCGCGAGATGGTGATGGCGGAGGCGATGAGGAACGAGGCCGCGAGCGCCATCATGTCGCCGAACAGGTTGCCGGCGGCGATGCCGTCGCCGACGATGACGAGCACGCCGAGGATCATGGCCGCCATGGCGGCAAGCGTCGCCGCCCCGGGGCGTTCCTTCAGGAAGACCCACGACAGAAGCGCCGCGAACATGGTGTTGAAGGCGAGGATGAAGACGACATTGGCCGTCGAGGTGTTGTAGACGGCCGTGATGAAGGCGATGGAGCTCAGCGCGTAGAACACCGCGACCGCGGCGCCCGCCTTGCCGGGCACGAGCGCCGGCGCCCTCGGCGTGAGCGTGCGCCACACCGCCCAGATGCACAGCGCGGCAAGCAACGTCGTGCCCGAGCGCAGCATCAGCACCGACCACACGTCGCCGCCCGACAGCTTGATGAGCGGGATGTCGGCTGTCAGCGCCATGCCGCCGATGGCGGTCAGGAGCAGGCCCTTGGCATGGTTGGACTGTGGCGCGGGCATGGCGGGACGCTTCGGCTGGCTGTTCGGCTGGTGGGGAGGAAAGGCTGCGCGCGGTCGCGCCCGGCTGCCGCCGTTCAGCCTGTCTTGCCGTGGTAGCGCTCCCACCCCGAGGGGCCGAGATGCTCCTGCGGCTCGAAGCGCACCTTATACGCCATCTTGCGCGAGCCGTTGACCCAGTAGCCGAGATAGACGTAGGGCAGGCCCGCCGCCTGTGCCCGCGCGATATGGTCGAGAATCATGAAGGTGCCGAGCGAGCGGTGCTCCAGCGCCGGATCATAGAAGGAATAGACCATCGACAGCCCGTCGCCCATCCAGTCGGTCAGCGCCACGGCGATCAGCTCGCCGTCGCCCTTGCCGGTGATGAAGCTGTCGGGCCCGCGCCGGCGATACTCGATGATGCGGGTGTCGACGTGGCTGTCCTCGACCATCATGGCGTAGTCCAGCACGGTCATGTCCGACATGCCGCCGTCGCGGTGGCGGGCGTCGAGATAGGTGCGGAACAGCGAATACTGCTCCGACGAGGGCTCGGCGTCGTGCACCGCGCCCACGAGGTCGCCATTGTGCGCCACCACGCGGCGCATGCTCCTCGTCGGCTCGAACTCGCCGACGAGGATGCGCACCGAAACGCAGGCGCGGCAGGTCTCGCAGGCGGGGCGGTAGGCGATGTTCTGCGAGCGGCGGAAGCCGCCCTGGGTGAGCAGGTCGTTCAGCTCCGGCGCGCGGTCGCCGACGAGGTGCGTGAACACCTTGCGCTCGAACTCGCCCTCGATATAGGGGCAGGGCGAGGGCGCGGTCAGGAAGAACTGCGGCGAATGAGGCGGATGGTGCTTCATGGTCCGGAACTGTCGTTCAGTCCAATAGGCATGTCACGCCGGCGCAAAACGTCAACCGCAAAAATTTGAATGCGCGTCGCGATCCGCGATTTCGCCGCCTTTCCGGCCCGCCGCAGCTTCCCGGGCCGCTACCTGTCGGCCCGCGTCACCACGGTGCCGAGCAGCAGGTCGTGGACCGTGCGCTTGCGCTCCAGGAACAGGGTGGCGATGAGGATCAGCGGCGTCAGGAGCACGTTGCCGGCCCAGAACAGCACCGTGTGCACGACCGCGACCAGCCCGTCGATGCGCTGGCCGTCGAGCCGCTCCAGCCTGATGTCCATGACGCGCATGCCCACCGTCGCCTGGTTCGGCCCGCCGAGCGTGTTCCAGACATAGGTGAGCGCCACGGCCGGGAACAGCACCGAAAACAGCGCCCAGGCCAGCCCCAGCGTGACGATGCCCAGCACGAAGACCAGGATGGCGAAGGGGATCATCATCAGCGCGACCAGCATGTAGTCGATGATGAACGCCATGATGCGGCGCGACAGCACGCCCTCGTACACCCTCAGGTCATCGAGGCGCGCGGGGATGATCTCACCGTCGAGGATGCGCGTCGTCATGCTGCGTCGGTCTCCTGTGCCGGGCGCGGATTGCGCCTTTCACGGCAGGAGATGGTGCTTTTCGCGCCGGTTTCAATGCCGGCGGGCGGCGCGGCCGCGCCTCAGCCCTTCAGGATCTCGGCGACGCGCGGCGCGAAATAGGTCAGGACGCCGTCGCAGCCGGCGCGCTTGAACGCCATCAGGCTTTCCAGCATCGCCTTCTCGCCGTCGATCCAGCCGTTGGCGGCGGCCGCCTCGATCATCGCGTACTCGCCCGACACCTGATAGGCGAAGGTCGGCACGGCGAACTCGTCCCGGGCGCGGCGGATGATGTCGAGATAGGGCAGGCCGGGCTTGACCATGACCATGTCCGCGCCTTCCTCGAGGTCCTGCTCGATCTCGCGCATCGCCTCGTCGGTGTTGGCGTGGTCGATGTAGTAGGTCTTCTTGTCGCCCTTGAGCAGACCCCCGGTGCCGATCGCCTCGCGATAGGGGCCGTAGAAGGCCGAGGCGAACTTGGTCGCGTAGGACATGATGGCCACGTCCTGGAAGCCGGCGGCGTCGAGCGCGTCGCGGATGGCGCCGATGCGCCCGTCCATCATGTCCGACGGCGCGACGATGTCGGCCCCGGCGGCGGCCTGGAGCACGGCGCCGGCCGTGATGCGCTCCACCGATTCGTCGTTGACGACGACGCCCTCGCTCAGGATGCCGTCATGGCCATGGTCGGTGAAGGGGTCGAGCGCGGCATCGGTGATGATGCCGATCTCCGGCACGGCCGCCTTGATCGCCCGCGTCGCGCGGTTGATGAGATTGTCGGGATTGAGCATTTCCGTGGCGGTGCGGTCGCGCAGCGCCAGCTCGACATTCGGGAAGGTGGCGATGGCGGGGATGCCGAGCTTCGCGGCCCGCTCCGCCTCCCTGACCGCCATGTCGACCGTGAGCCGGAACACGCCCGGCATCGCGGCGATCGCCTCGCGGCGGTTCTCGCCGTCGATCAGGAAGATAGGCCAGATCAGGTCGTCGACGGTGAGGTGGTTCTCCCGCACCAGCCGGCGCGACCAGTCGGCCTTGCGCATGCGCCGCAGCCGGCGCGAGGCGGTGATCTCGTCGACGCTTCGCGGCATCGGGGGACGGGCGCTGGCATGTCTGTTCATCGGTCTTCTCCGCTCGGGCGGCTTCTATCACGAGCGGCCGCGGGCACCAAGTGCGGCGATGCGGTATGGCGCGCCGGCCTTGCGGATCGCCGCGCCGGTCCTATGCTGCCGGTGAATCGCGCAGTCGGGGAGTGTCGTCCTTCATGCATCGCACATTCAACGGCGCGCCGCTGCGCGCGACGACGCTGGAGATCGCCTGGCAGTGGTTCCACCGGGCGGTCGCGGTCTTCGGGCTCCTGAGCGGCCTGTTCTACTGGACGCGGGTGATCGGCATCAACGACGGCGCCGAATGGCGCTTCGACCTGATGTCGGTGCACTGGCAGGTCGCCTCCGTCACGCTGGCGGTGCTGTTTCCCTTCGCCGCCAGCGGCCTGTGGATGGTCACCTCCTGGGGCGCGGTGATCTGGTTCCTCGGCGCGGCCATCGAGGTCGTCATGTATGCGGGCTTTCCCGAGCTGTTCGGCTCGCGCCCGGTGCTCGTTTCCCTGCACATCCTCATCGCGGTCGCCTATTGCGGCTTCCGCGCCGTCTTCTTCCTGCAAAGGCGCGGGAGGGCCGATTAACCGGATATTCAGCGTGAGGTAAGGTCGCGCCGCGGTAAGCCCCTGTTAAGCCTGCGGTTTAAGTCGAATTTTATAGGCATTCGATAAGGTCGGGCCAAGGTGAGAACAAAAACAAATCACCGGGCGTTGAACGAGAGGCCAGACCATGACGACTTCGCGACCGGCGGCGAAGCCCGCTGCCAGCATTGACGATGACCGCAAGGGCGCGATCCGCTCCCTTTATCTTGAATCCCTCCAGTTGGTCGAGCGGCTGCACCGCCGCCTGCTCGATGTCATCAAGGACGAGTTCGACCGCAACGGCCGCTCCGACATCAACGCTATCCAGGCGCTGCTTCTGTTCAACATCGGCTCGTCGGAGCTGACGGCGGGCGAGCTGCGCTCGCGCGGCTACTATCTGGGCTCGAACGTCTCCTACAACCTCAAGAAGCTGGTCGAGCTCGGCTTCATCAACCACCAGCGCTCGCGGGTGGACCGCCGCTCGGTGCGCGTCAGCCTGACGCCGAAGGGCCGCGAGGTGGCCGACGTGGTCGCCAAGCTCTACGACCGCCACATCGGCTCCATCGAGCAGGTCGGCGGCATCAGCTCGGACGAGTTCCAGCAGATGAACCGCGCGCTCCAGCGCCTCGACCGCTTCTGGAACGACACCATCGCCTACCGCATGTAGCCGGCGACGGCGCCCGGCAAGGCCCGCAACCGGACGCCGCGCGGGAGCTTTTCCCGCGCCGCGGCCGCTTTTGTCGCCGTTCACGGCATCGTGCCGTGCAACGGCCACGATCCTGCCATATTGGGATGGAACCGCAAAAATGCCTCGTTTCCGTCTGAGGGAGGGGCAGGTGAGCCGTGTTGGGCGATTGTTAACGTTAAGCCCGTCATAACGGACGCCATGGTTGCGGCACATGCCGCGGCAGACGGAGCAAATGTCGGGACCACTCATGAAGACATCTCGCCGTATCTTCCTCACCGGCGCCGGCGCGCTCGCCGCCGCGGCGCTGTCGCGGACGGCCCATGCCCAGAGCGCGATCGACGAAATCCTCGCCTCGACGCAGCGCGGCGCCTGGGACGACCAGTTCGACGCCCGCGCCTCGGAGCAGGCGGGCAGGGTGGTGTCCACCTCGCCGATCTTCAGCCCCGAGACGGTGACGCACATCGAGCGCACGCTCGGCCAGTATTCCGACATCGTGGCGCGCGGCGGCTGGCCGATGGTGCCGGCCACCAAGGCGCTGCGGCTCGGCGTGTCCGACCGTGACGTCGAGGTGCTGCGCACGCGCCTGATGCTGTCGGGCGACCTTTCCGAGCGCGCCGGCATCTCGCCGTCCTTCGACACCTATGTCGACGCCGCGCTCAAGCGCTTCCAGACCCGCCACGGCATCCCGGCCGACGGCGTCGCCGGCAGGTACACCTATGCCGCCATGAACGTCAGCGCCCCGGTCCGCCTAGGCCAGCTCGAGACCAATCTCGTGCGCCTGCGCTCGATGTCGGGCTTCCTCGGCGACCGCTACGTCATGGTCAACATCCCGGCCGCCCAGATCGAGGCGGTCGAGAACGGCCGCGTCGTCTCGCGCCACACCGCGATCGTCGGCAAGGTCGACCGCCAGACGCCGATCCTCAACTCCAAGATCCACGAGATCAACGTCAATCCGTACTGGAACGCGCCCGAATCCATCGTGCGCCGCGACATCATCCCGCTGATGCGCAAGAACCCGAACTATCTGGCGGAGAACAATATCCGCATCCTCGGCCCCGACGGCAGCGAGGTCGATCCGATGACCGTCGACTGGTCGACGGAGGAGGCGGCCAAGCTGCGCTTCCGGCAGGATCCCGGCCGCATCAACGCCATGGCGACGGTCAAGATCAACTTCCACAATCCGCATGCCGTCTACATGCACGACACGCCGCAGCAGAGCCTGTTCAACAACCTGATGCGCTTCGATTCGTCGGGCTGCGTGCGCGTGCAGAACGTGCGCGACCTCGTGGCATGGATCCTGCGCGACACGCCGGGCTGGGACCGCCGCCGGCTGGAGCAGACCATCCAGACCGAATCGGACGTCAAGATCGCGGTCGCCAACCCGGTCCCGGTCTACTTCACCTATATCTCGGCCTGGGCGACCGGCGACGGCGTCGCGCATTTCCGCGACGACATCTACGGCCGCGACGGCGTCGACGAGTTGCAGCTCTCGACGCTCTGATCCGGCAGGATCGCGTTTGCGCGGGCCGCCCCCCGATCCCCGGGGAAGGGCGGCCTTCGCTTTTGGGGCCGCGAGGCGGGCGGCGGCGCAAAATTTCCCCCTCGGGCGTGGAAGGCGGGGGGCAAGTGTGTTATGCGGCCCGCGTCTTCACCCCCTTCCCATGCCCACCGAAGGACCGATGCCATGGCCCACGACACCGCCGCGACGGCCGCCGTCCCCGCTTTCTTCTCCCAGCCGCTCGAGGAGCGCGATCCCGCGATCTTCGGCGCCGTGCGCAAGGAGCTCGGTCGCCAGCGCGACGAGATCGAGCTGATCGCGTCGGAGAACATCGTCAGCCGCGCCGTGCTGGAGGCGCAGGGCACGGTGCTGACCAACAAGTACGCCGAAGGCTATCCCGGCAAGCGCTACTACGGCGGCTGCCAGTTCGTCGACATCGTCGAGGAGCTGGCGATCGAGCGCGCCAAAGAGCTGTTTTCCGCCGCCTTCGCCAACGTTCAGCCGAACTCGGGCAGCCAGATGAACCAGGCGGTGTTCCTGGCGCTGCTTCAGCCCGGCGACACCTTCATGGGGCTGGATCTCAACTCGGGCGGCCACCTGACCCACGGCTCGCCGGTCAACATGAGCGGCAAGTGGTTCAACGTCGTCTCCTACGGCGTGCGCCGCGACGACCACCTGCTCGACATGGACGAGATCGAGAGACAGGCGCACGAGACGAAGCCGAAGCTGATCCTGGCCGGCGGCACCGCCTATTCGCGCGTCTGGGACTGGAAGCGTTTTCGCGAGATCGCCGACAGCGTCGGCGCCTACCTGATGGTCGACATGGCCCACATCGCCGGCCTCGTCGCCGGCGGCGTGCATCCCTCGCCGGTGCCGCACGCCCATGTCGTGACCACCACCACCCACAAGTCGCTGCGCGGCCCGCGCGGCGGCATGATCCTGACCAATGACGAGGGCATCGCCAGGAAGATCAATTCGGCGGTGTTCCCCGGCCTCCAGGGCGGCCCGCTGATGCACGTCATCGCCGCCAAGGCCGTGGCGCTCGGCGAGGCGCTGCAACCCGAGTTCCGCGCCTATGCGCACAACGTCGTGGCCAACGCCCGCGCGCTCGCCGCCAGCCTTCAGGAGACCGGCCTCGACATCGTCTCGGGCGGCACCGACAACCACCTGATGCTGGTCGACCTGCGCCCGAAGAACGCCACCGGCAAGCGCGCCGAGGCCGCCCTCGGCCGCGCCCACATCACCTGCAACAAGAACGGCATCCCCTTCGACCCGGAAAAGCCGTTCGTCACCTCGGGCGTGCGGCTCGGCACGCCGGCCGGCACCACGCGCGGCTTCGGCACGGCCGAGTTCGCCGAGATCGGCAGGCTGATCGCCGAGGTTCTGGACGGGCTCAAGGCGGCCAACTCCGACGAGGGCAACGCCGCGGTCGAGGCCGCCGTGCGCGCCAGGGTCGCCGGGCTGTGCGGCCGCTTCCCGCTCTACCCCTATCTCGGCTGATGGGCTAATCATCCGGCGAGGGTTCAAATCGCCGGAGGGGAAAGAATGCGCTGCCCGTATTGCCAGTCGGAAGACACGCAGGTGAAGGATTCCCGCCCCGCCGAGGATGGGGTGGCGATTCGCCGTCGCCGGGTCTGCCCCGACTGCGGCGGCCGCTTCACCACCTTCGAGCGGGTGCAGCTTCGCGACCTCGTCGTGGTCAAGCGCTCGGGCCGCAAGGTGCCGTTCGACCGCGACAAGCTCCTGCGCTCGATGGAGATCGCCGTGCGCAAGCGGAACGTCGATCCCGAGCGCATCGAGCGCGCGGCCACCGGCATCGCCCGCCAGCTCGAAAGCTCCGGCGAGACCGAGGTGATGTCGGACGAGATCGGCCGCCTCGTCATGGAGGCGCTGAAGGCGATCGACGACGTCGCCTATGTGCGCTTCGCCTCGGTCTACCGCAATTTCCGCGAGGCCAAGGACTTCCACGAGGTGCTGGGCGAGCTGCGCAGCGACCAGGACGGGGAGTAGCGCCATGGCGGGGGCGGCCGGCGGCGATGCCGGACGGGCAGGGGCAGGTTCCGGGGCGGATCGCCGCTTCATGGCCGCCGCGATCCGCCTGTCGCGCCGCAATCTCGGCCTCACCGCCACCAATCCGTCCGTCGGCACGATGATCGTGCGCGACGGCGTCGTCGTCGGGCGCGGCGTCACCGCCGTCGGCGGCCGGCCGCATGCCGAGCCGCAGGCGCTGGCCGAGGCCGGCGCGCTGGCCCGGGGCGCCACCGCCTATGTCACGCTGGAGCCGTGCGCCCACCACGGCCGCACGCCGCCCTGCGCCGACGCGCTGGTCGCGGCCGGCGTCGCCCGCGTCGTGGGCGCGGCAAGCGATCCCGACCCGCGCGTTTCCGGCAAGGGCTACGCCGTGCTGCGCGCCGCCGGCATCGAGGTGGTGGAGGGCGTGCTGGCGGCCGAGGCCGGCGATCTCCTTGCCGGCTACCTGACCCGCTCGCTGAGAAAGCGGCCGGAAGTGACTCTGAAGATGGCGGTTTCCGCCGACGGCATGATCGGCCGGCGCGGCGCCGGGCAGGTGGCGATCACCGGGCCGGTGGCGCGCGCCCAGGTGCATCTGATGCGCGCCGAGACCGACGCGATCCTGATCGGCATCGGCACCGCGCTCGCCGACGACCCGGAACTGACCTGCCGCCTCGCCGGCCTGGCCGGCCGCTCGCCGGCGCGCATCGTGCTCGATGCGGCGCTGCGGCTGCCGCCGGCCTCGAAGCTCGCGGCGACCGCGCGGCAGGCGCCGGTGCTGCTGGCCGCCGCGGCGGACGCCGACGAGGCGCGCCGCGCGGTACATGCCGCCTGCGGCGCCGGCTTCCTCGCTGTGGAGCTGCACGAGGGCCGCATCGCCCTGCCGGAGCTGCTCGAGGATCTCGCCGCGCAAGGGTTCATGACGCTGATGGTCGAGGGCGGGGCGGAGACGGCGCGCCATTTCCTCGACGAGGGGCTGGTCGACCGCATCGCGCTCTTTTCCGGCGCCGTGGCCATCGGCGAGGGCGGCGTGGCGTCGCCCGTGACGCCCGCCTCGATTCCGCCGGGCTTCCGGCCGATACGGCGCGCGCGCTTCGGCGACGACATCTACGACGAATTCGTGAGGCAGGGCTGATGTTCACCGGCATCGTAACCGACATCGGAACCGTGGCGCAGGCCGCGCCGCTGCCGCAGGGCGTGCGGCTGCGCATCGACACCGCCTACGATCCCGCCACCATCGCCATCGGCGCCTCGATCGCCTGCTCGGGCGTATGCCTGACCGTGGTCGCCCTGCCGGAAGCCTCGTCCAACGCCCGCTGGTTCGAGGTCGAGGCGTGGGAGGAGGCGCTGCGCCTGACGACCGCCTCGTCGTGGCGGCAGGGAACGCGCATCAACCTCGAGCGCGCGCTCAAGGTGGGCGACGAGCTCGGCGGCCACATCGTCTCCGGCCATGTCGACGGCATGGCCCGCATCGTGGAGCGCAAGGACGAGGGCGAGGCCGTGCGCTTCACGCTGGAAGCCCCGCGCGAGCTTGCCGGGTTCATCGCGCCCAAGGGCTCCGTCGCGCTCGACGGCACCTCGCTGACGGTCAACCGCGTCGAGGGCGCGCGCTTCGACGTCCTGCTCATCCATCACTCGCTTTGCGTCACCACCTGGGGCGAGCGGCAGGTCGGCGACGCCGTCAACATCGAGATCGACACCATGGCGCGTTATGCCGCACGCCTCGCCGAGGCCGCCGCGCAGGGGCTTTGAGGCGCGCGGCAACGAAGCGCTTGCCATGGTGCCCGCTTCGGCCTAGACCATGATCCCGAAAGGCGGGGACCGGCTTTCGGACGCGATCATGGTCTATCTCTTTGATTTAGCCGCATTTGTGCGACGCGAGGTGGTTCCGTCTCGCCGCAAGATGCCCTAAGTGACCGCCGTTTTCTGGAGACTTGCATGACTACCACCGATCCCTTGCGGATTCTGATCGTCGAGGCGCGTTTCTATGACGACCTCGCCGATGCGCTGCTTGCCGGCGCGAAGGCGGCGCTGGACGACGCCGGCGCGCGATACGACGTCGTCACCGTGCCCGGGGCGCTGGAGATTCCGGCGGCGATCTCGTTCGCGCTCGACGCGGCCGAGGAGGACGGCGTCGACTATGACGGCTTCGTCGCGCTCGGCTGCGTCATCCGCGGCGAGACCTACCATTTCGACATCGTCGCCAACGAATCCTGCCGCGCGCTGATGGAACTGGCGGTCGACGAATCGCTCGCCGTCGGCAACGGCATCCTGACCGTCGAGAACGAGGCCCAGGCCTGGGCGCGCGCCCGGCGCGAGGAGGGCGACAAGGGCGGGTTCGCCGCCCGCGCCGCGCTGACCATGATTGCGCTGCGCGACCGTCTCGGAGCATGACCTTGGCGATCAGGCAGGGACCGGGCCAGGGCCCGGGCGACAAGAAGGAGCAGGGCGCCGGCAAGCCGGCCGCCGCCCGCCAGGCCAACAAGCGCGGCGCGGCCCGGCTCGCGGCCGTGCAGGCGCTCTACCAGATGGACGTGGCCGGCTCCGGCATCCTCGAGATCACCGCCGAATACGAGCAGTTCCGCCTCGGCAAGGAGGTGGACGGCGCGCAGTACCGCGAGGCCGACGCCCAGTGGTTCCGCGCCATCCTCGCCGGCGTGGTCGAGAACCAGAAGGTCGTCGATCCGGTCATCCGCCAGGCGCTGACCGAGGACTGGCCGCTCTCGCGCCTCGATTCGACGCTGCGCGCCATCCTGCGCGCCGGCGTCTACGAGCTGATGCGCCGCCAGGACGTGCCCGTGCCGGTGATCGTCTCCGAATATGTCGACATCGCCAAGGCGTTCTACGAGGACGACGAGCCCAAGCTCGTCAACGCCGTGCTCGACCGCGTGGCGCGGCGCGTGCGCGGGGAGGGGCGGGGCAAGGACCCCGCGCCGTGAGTCGCACCCCCGCCGCGGCCGGGGCGCGCCGCGCCGCCTTCGTCCTTGCCGCCGCGCAGGCCGTCCTCGGCTCGGCCAATCCCATTTCGGTCTCGATCGGGGCGCTCGCCGGTCACTACCTGCTCGCCGCCGAGAAGTCGCTGGCCACGCTTCCCGTCACCGGCTTCACGGTCGGCGTGGCGGTGGGCGCCATCCCCGCCGCCGCCATCGTCAGGCGCGCCGGCCAGCGCGCCGGCTTCATGGCAGGCGCGGCCGTCACCGGCCTCGGCGGCGCGCTGGCCGCGCTCGGCCTGTTCGAGCATTCGTTCCGGCTGTTCGTCCTCGGCCTGCTGGTCATCGGCCTCGGCGGCGCGTTCGTGCAGCAGTTCCGCTTCGCCGCCGCCGACAACGCCCCGTCCGCCTTCAAGGCCCGCGCCATCTCGCTGGTGCTGGCCGGCGGCGTCGTCACCGCCATCCTCGGCCCGCAGATCGTCATCTTCACGCGCGAGCTCCTGGCGCCGGTCATGTTCGCCGGCTCGTTCGTCGCCGTCGTGGGCCTCGCCGCCGTCGGCGCGGCCATCCTCGCCTTCCTGCCCTCGCGCCGGGGCGGCGGCGCGGTCGGCGGCCTCGACGGCCTGCCGGCGCGGCCGCTGGCCGAGGTCGTGCGCCAGCCGCGCTTCTTCGTCGGGCTTTTGTGCGCCGTCGGCACCTACGCGCTGATGAGCTTCGTCATGACCGGCGCGCCGCTGGCCATGGTCGGCTGCGGCTTCTCGCCCGACGAGGCGACGCTGGGCATCTCCTGGCACGTCATGGCGATGTTCGCGCCGAGCTTCTTCACCGGCCGGCTGATCGCCCGCTTCGGCGCCGCGACGGTGGTGGCGGCGGGCCTTGCGCTGCTGGTCGCCTGCGGCCTCGTGGCGCTGTCGGGCATCGCGCTGTGGCAGTTCTGGTCCGCGCTCGTGCTGCTCGGGCTGGGCTGGAACTTCGGCTTCATCGGCGCCACCGCCATGGTGGCCGACACCTACCGCGCCTCCGAGCAGGGCAAGGTGCTCGGCTTCCACGACTTCATCCTGTTCGGCACGGTGGCCGCGGCCTCGTTCCTGTCCGGCGTGGTCTACGACGCCTGGGGCTGGGAGGCGCTCAACTGGGTGACGTTCCCGGTGGTGGCGCTGTGCGTGGCCGCGCTTGCGGCGCTGCGCCTCGTTTCCCGGCGCGAGGCGCTCTCGACGCCCGAATAGTGGCGGTCCGGCAGACGTTTGCGGCGATTTCCGGGCAAAAGACCATCAGAACCTTGACGTTTGTTGGACCGTTTCGCATAAGCCGCAGCGAAAAGGCAGAGTCCGTGTCGACTCCACCCTCTCAACCCCCGGCCCGCGGAGGGGTTCTTGCGGGCCCGCAATCGAGGAATCCCGTGAAATGACCATACTTTATGTCGTCATTCTCTGCGGCGTCCTGTCGGTCGTCTATGCCATGTGGGCGACGCAGTCGGTCCTGGCGGCCGATCAGGGCAACGCGCGCATGCAGGAAATCGCCGGCGCGATCCGCGAGGGTGCCCAGGCTTATCTCGCCCGTCAGTACACCACCATCGCCATCGTCGGCGCGGTGGTCTTCGTGCTTGCCTGGTGGCTGCTTTCCGCCACCGCCGCGATCGGCTTCCTGATCGGCGCGGTGCTGTCGGGCGCGGCGGGCTTCATCGGCATGCACGTGTCGGTGCGCGCCAACGTGCGCACGGCGCAGGCCGCCTCCAACAGCCTCGCCGCCGGCCTCGACATCGCCTTCAAGTCGGGCGCCATCACCGGCCTTCTGGTCGCTGGCCTCGCGCTGCTCGGCGTCGCGGTCTATTACTGGATCCTCGTCGGTCCGCTCGGCTACGCGCCGGCCGACCGCACCGTCATCGACGCGCTGGTGGCGCTGGGCTTCGGCGCCTCGCTGATCTCGATCTTCGCGCGTCTGGGCGGCGGCATCTTCACCAAGGGCGCCGACGTCGGCGGCGACCTCGTCGGCAAGGTGGAAGCCGGCATCCCCGAGGACGATCCGCGCAACCCGGCCACCATCGCCGACAACGTCGGCGACAATGTCGGCGACTGCGCCGGCATGGCCGCCGACCTGTTCGAGACCTACGCGGTGACCGTCGTCGCCACCATGGTGCTCGGCGCCATCTTCTTCGCCGGCACGGAGGTGCTGACCTCCGTCATGATCTACCCGCTCGCCATCTGCGCGGCCTGCATCGTGACCTCGATCGTCGGCACCTTCTTCGTCAAGCTCGGCGCCAACGGCTCGATCATGGGCGCGCTCTACAAGGGCCTGATCGTCACCGGCGTGCTGACCGTGGGCGGCGTCGCCATCGCCAACCAGCTCACCGTCGGCTGGGGCGAGATCGGCGTGGTCGCCGGCCAGTCCATCACCGGCTCGGCGCTGTTCGCGTGCGGCCTGATCGGCCTCGTCGTCACCGGCCTGATCGTGGTCATCACCGAATACTACACCGGCACCAACAAGCGCCCGGTCAACTCCATCGCCCAGGCGTCGGTCACCGGCCACGGCACCAACGTCATCCAGGGCCTGGCCGTCTCGCTCGAATCGACCGCCCTTCCGGCGATCGTCATCGTCGGCGGCATCCTGGCCACGTTCCAGCTCGCCGGCCTTTTTGGCACTGCCATCGCGGTCACCACCATGCTCGGCCTCGCCGGCATGATCGTGGCGCTCGACGCCTTCGGCCCGGTCACCGACAATGCCGGCGGCATCGCCGAGATGTCGGGCCTGCCCTCCGAGGTGCGCCAGTCGACCGACGCGCTCGACGCCGTCGGCAACACCACCAAGGCCGTCACCAAGGGCTACGCCATCGGCTCGGCCGGCCTCGGCGCGCTGGTGCTGTTCGCGGCCTATTCCTACGACCTCGAATATTTCGCGGCCAACAGCGCCCAGTTCCCGTACTTCGCGGATGTCGGCGAGATCTCCTTCTCGCTCGCCAACCCCTATGTCGTCGCGGGCCTGATCTTCGGCGGCCTGATCCCGTACCTGTTCGGCGGCATCGCCATGACGGCGGTGGGTCGCGCGGCGGGCTCGATCGTCGAGGAAGTGCGCAAGCAGTTCCGCGAGAATCCGGGCATCATGGCCGGCACCTCGAAGCCGAACTACGCCCGCGCCGTCGACCTTTTGACCAAGGCCGCGATCCGCGAGATGATCGTGCCGTCGCTGCTGCCGGTTCTGGCGCCGCTGGTCGTCTATTTCGGCGTGCTGCTGATCTCCGGCTCCAAGGCCTCGGCCTTCGCCGCGCTCGGCGCCTCGCTGCTCGGCGTCATCGTCAACGGCCTGTTCGTCGCCATCTCGATGACCTCGGGCGGCGGCGCGTGGGACAACGCCAAGAAGAGCTTCGAGGACGGCTTCACCGACAAGGACGGCGTCAAGCACCTCAAGGGCTCGGAAGCCCACAAGGCTTCCGTCACCGGCGACACGGTCGGCGATCCCTACAAGGACACGGCCGGCCCGGCGGTGAACCCGGCGATCAAGATCACCAACATCGTCGCCCTGCTGCTGCTCGCCGTCCTGGCCCACTGACGGGACGGGCTGCCGGGAAAGGCGCGCCGCGCCTTTCCCGCGGGCATCGCAAGGCACCACCGAAAAAAGAAAGGCCGCGGGGCGATCCCGCGGCCTTTCTCGTCTGCCGGTGTCGAGGAAGGGCGAGGGCTGCTGCCGCCGCCGGCCCCGGAACGGGCCGGTCCTCAGAACGGGTTGGGGTTTGCGGTCGGCGCGCCGCCGCTGAGCATGCCGGTGATGAGGCCGCCGAGGAAGGAGGTCTCCTTGCCGCCGGTCGGCGTGGTGCGCGAGATGAAGTCGAACACCTTGCCGTCCTGCATGCCGTAGTGGGCGATGTTGGACACGCGCCCGTCGGCGCCGAAATAGACGGCGAGCACGCGCTGGTCGGTGACGCGCGGGTTCATGAAGGCGACCGGGCGCTTGCGCGTCTGCGAGATGTAGTAGAAGGCCTCGCTGTCGAAGGTGGCCGTGGTCGAGGGCGTGCCGAGCGAAAGCAGCACCTGCTCGCGGCTGGAGCCGACCGGCACGAGGTCGAGCGTCGCCTGGTCGATCACGAAGCCATGGGACAGCGTCTCGCTCGGCGTCAGGTTCTCGGCCGCGTTGCAGCCTGCGAGCAGCAGCGCCATCCCGGCGGCCGCGAGCGTGATACGGGCCGGACGGGCAATGCCTGTCCCGAAATTCTGCGAATGCACCGGCAACTCCATCGTCTCCCCGTCGCGCCGGCGGCTTGCGCCGGGCGGCAAAAGCGGTAAACCAGCTTGCGCGGCGATGCAACCGCGCCGCGGATCGAAACCCGCCGTTGGGAAGGCGTTCGCCATGTTCAAGTCCATCCTGAGCTTCGGCCGGCAATCCAATCGGCAGGTGACCGATGCGCTCTACGAGGCAATCGTGGCAGCGGCGCGGCAGCCGCATTTCTATTCGGCGTGGGATGTGCCCGACACACCGCTCGGCCGCTACGAGATGCTGTCGCTGCACATGTTCCTGTTCCTGGAGCGGGCGCGCGGGCGGCAAGGCCCCCTTGCCGAGCTGGCGCAGGAGCTCACCGACGAGTTCTTCAAGGACATGGATCATTCGCTGCGCGAGCTCGGCATCGGCGATCTCGGCGTGCCCAAGCGGATGAAGAAGCTGGCGAAGATGTTCTACGGCCGCGCCGAGGCCTATCGCGCCGCGCTCACCGCCGGCGATCCGGCCGCGCTCTCGGCCGCCCTTTCGCGCAACGTGCAGCCCCGGCAGCCGGGCTGGCCGCATGCGGCGGCCCTTGCCGCCTATGCGGCGCAGGCGTCGGCCGCGCTGGCCGCGCAGGCCGACGAGGCGCTCCTTGCCGGCCGCATCGCCTTTCCGGCGGCAGAAGACACGCAGGTGACGCCATGACCCGCCACGAGCCCGGCGCAAGCCCGGTTTCCTTTCCCGTCCACGTCGCCCGCCTGCCGGGGAAGGGCATGGAGGTGGCCATCGAGGCCGATGCCGGGCAGCGCGCCGCGCTGGCGGCGGCGCACGGGCTGCGCGCCGTCGAGCGATTCGTCGCCACGCTTTCGGTCGCTCCCTGGAAGAAGGGCGGCGTGCGGGTGAGCGGCCGGGTCGAGGCGGCGGTGGTGCAGGACTGCGTCGTCACGCTGGAGCCGGTGGCCGGCACGGTCGACGAGGCGGTCTCGGCCGTCTTCCTGCCCGAGGGCTCGAAGCTCGCCGTCCCGGCCCGTTCGGCCGAAGGCGAGATCCTGCTCGACGCCGAGGGCGACGACGCGCCCGAGCTTTTCTGCGGCGACACGGTCGATGTCGGCCAGCTCGCCGAGGAATTCTTCGCGCTCGGGATCGATCCCTATCCGCGCAGGCCCGGCGCCTCGGTGGGCGGCGACGGCGGGGCGGACGAAAAGCGCGGGCCGCTCCACGACAAGCTCGCGGCGCTGCGGAAGAAACTCTGAAATAGCTGGTCCAGCCGCCTGAATCCGGTTGTGCGGCCGCGCAAAACCGCTATTTTCGCCCCGTTCCGTCCCTTTCCCCGGCCGGTTTGCCCTGATCCGGGAGCCAGAAGAAATGACCGCCTCTTGATACGCATCGCCATCGACGCAATGGGTGGAGACCACGGGCCCGAGGTTGTGGTCGCCGGTCTCGACATGGTCGCCGAGCGCCGCCCGGACGTGCGCTTCCTCCTCTTCGGGCGCGACGAGCGCGTGCGCCCGGTGCTGGACAGGCATGCGCGCGTGGCGGCCGCCTCGCAGTTCGTGCATTGCGACGTCGCCGTGCGTATGGACGACAAGCCGAGCCAGGCGCTGCGCCAGGGGCGCTGGAAGTCCTCAATGTGGAAGGCGATCGAGGCGGTCAAGACCGGCGACGCCGACGTGTGCGTCTCGGCCGGCAACACCGGCGCGCTGATGGCGATGTCGAAGTTCTGCCTGCGCACGACGGCGGCGATAGAGCGCCCGGCCATCGCCGCCATCTGGCCGACGGTGCGCGGCGAGAGCATCGTGCTCGACGTCGGCGCCACCGTGGGCGCCGACGCCCACCAGCTGATCGACTTCGCCATCCTCGGATCGGCGATGGCGCGCGCGATCTTCGGCATCGAGCGGCCGTCGGTCGGCCTGCTCAATATCGGCGTCGAGGAGGTCAAGGGCCAGGAGGAGGTCAAGGAGGCCGGCCGGCTCTTGCGCGAGGCGGAGCTGAAGTCGATGGACTATCGCGGCTTCGTCGAGGGCGACGACATCGGTCGCGGCGCGGTCGACGTGGTCGTCACCGAGGGCTTCGCCGGCAACATCGCGCTGAAGACCGCCGAGGGCACGGCCAGGCAGATCGCCGAATATCTGCGCGCCGCCATGAGCCGCACGGTCATGACCAGGCTCGGCTACCTTCTGGCGCGCGACGCCTTCAACACGCTGCGCGAGAAGATGGACGTGCGCCGCGCCAATGGCGGCGTCTTCCTCGGGCTGAACGGCATCGTGGTCAAGAGCCACGGCAGCGCCGACGCCGAAGGCTTCGCGGCGGCGGTCGAACTGGGTTACGATATGGCGCGGAGCCGGCTGATGGACGGCATCCGCCGCGAGCTGGAATCGTTCCACGGCGGGCGCCCCGCAAAGCGCGTGGCCTCCGTCGACGAGAGTTCCGAGGAAGAGCAGGGCTAGGCGCATGATCAGGTCAATCGTGCGCGGCGTGGGCACCGCCCTGCCGCGCCGCATCATGAAGAATGCGGAGTTCGAGACGCTCGTCGACACCTCCGACGAGTGGATCGTCCAGCGCACCGGCATCCGCCAGCGCCACATCGCCGCCGCGGACGAGACCACGGCCTCGCTCGGCGAGGCGGCCGCGCGCGCCGCACTCGCCGACGCCGGGCTCACCCCCGCCGACATCGACCTGATCGTGCTCGCCACCTCGACGCCCAACAACACCTTTCCCGCCACCGCCGTCGAGATCCAGGAGCGGCTGGGCATGCGCCACGGCTTCGCCTTCGACATGCAGGCCGTGTGCTCGGGCTTCGTCTACGCGGTGACGGCGGCCGACGCCCACCTGCGCGCGGGGCTTGCGCGGCGCGTGCTGGTGATCGGCTCCGAGACCTTCTCGCGCCTGCTCGACTGGAGCGACCGCACCACCTGCGTCCTGTTCGGCGACGGCGCCGGCGCGATCGTGCTGGAGGCGGCGGAGAGCGAGGGGCTCGCCTCCGACCGCGGCATCATCGCCGCCAGCCTGCGTTCCGATGGCAGCCACCGCGACAAGCTCTATGTCGACGGCGGCCCGTCGACGACGCAGACGGTCGGCCACCTGCGCATGGAGGGGCGCGAGGTCTTCAAGCACGCCGTCGGCATGATCACCGACGTGGTCGAGGACGTTCTCGCCAAGGGCGGCGTCACCGCGCAGGACCTCGACTGGTTCGTGCCGCACCAGGCCAACAAGCGCATCATCGACGCCTCGGCGAGGAAGCTCGGCATCGCCGGGGAGAAGGTGGTCGTCACCGTGCATCTGCACGGCAACACCTCGGCCGCCTCGGTGCCGCTGGCGCTGGGCACGGCCGTGGCCGACGGGCGCATCGGCAAGGGCGACCTCGTCCTGCTCGAGGCCATGGGCGGCGGCTTCACGTGGGGCGCGGTGCTGCTGCGCTGGTAAGGGCTGGTCAACCACGCGGCAAAGTCGGCCGCGATTGTGGCGCAGGTTCTTGACCTTGGCCGGCCAATTTCTTAACGTCGCGAAATATTGCGGATTTTTCAGATAGTTCTAGATGGTTGGACCGCTCGATGGGGGGAAAGACACTTACGCGCGCTGACCTGGCCGAGGCCGTCTATCGCAAGGTCGGGCTTTCGCGCACGGAGTCTGCCCAGCTTGTCGAGATGGTCCTCGACGAAATCTGCGAGGCCATCGTCCGCGGCGAGACCGTCAAGCTGTCCTCCTTCGCAACCTTTCAGGTCCGCGACAAGAACGAGCGCATCGGCCGCAACCCCAAGACCGGCGAGGAAGTGCCGATCCTGCCGCGCCGGGTCATGACCTTCAAGGCGTCGAACGTTCTCAAGCAGCGCATCCTGCGCGCCCACCAGGCCGCGAAGGCCAAGGCGCGCAAGTAGCGCCGCCGGCGTCGGCCACCGCCGCCGCTCCGTTCCGCCGCGTCAGGAAAACGGCGCGCGCCGCGCCGCCGGGCTTGAAAGCGCCTTCTTGTGCGGCTTCAATTTCCCCCGATTCGCAATGCAGGAACGCACGCAGCCCATGGACAAGAGCCCGGACGCCTTCCGCACCATCAGCGAGGTCGCCGAACAGCTCGACCTGCCCCAGCACGTGCTGCGCTTCTGGGAGACGCGCTTTTCCCAGATCAAGCCGCTGAAGCGCGGCGGCGGGCGGCGCTACTATCGTCCGCAGGACGTCGAACTGATCAAGGGCATCCGCCACATGCTCTACGACCAGGGCTACACCATCAAGGGCGTGCAGAAGCTCCTGCGCGACAACGGCGTGCAGTTCCTGGTCGCCATCGGCAGCGGCGACATGGCCGCCGTCGAGGCCATCGCCCAGCGCCGGCAGGCGGAAGCCGAGGCCGAGGAGGCGGCCGCCCAGCGCGCGCCCGCCGCCGCGCGCGACGACGACGGGATGCTGGTCGGCCAGCCGAAGGTGCGGCCCGGCCGCCGCTTCTTCGGGCTCGGCAAGGCCGAGGAGGACGGGCCGGTGCAGCCGGGCGAGGGGCGGCTTTCGCGCGACAACCGGGCGCTGCTGCAGGAAGCCCTGTTCGACCTTCTGGAATGCAAGCGCCTGCTCGACCAGGTGCGCTGAAGCCCGCCGGAAAATTCCCGCCTTCGTCGTCCCCGACGCGCCCGGCCGCCTTCGTCCGGGCCCGTCCCGGTTGCCTCGGCGCGCGCATTGGGCGAGGATCGGGACGGCAGGCGCCGCCCGCGGCGGCCGGCCGCGACAGGGAATGGAGGAGGACATCATGACGAGACTGATCGGTCGCAAGACGGGCATGGCGCTGGCGCTGGCGGCGGGCATGGGCGCGATGCCGGCTTTGGCCGAATGCCCGGACGACGAGGCCATGCAGGCGCTTGCCGGGAGCGTGCTTGCCGCCACGCCCGCGCCGCCGCCGCCGGTCGCTTCCACCGAGGATGCGCTGTGCGCGCAGGGCAAGCTCGTGGAGATCCTCGCGAAGGAATGGGGCGCGCCCGCCGGCTACAAGGCCGGCCTGACCAGCGAGCCGGCGCAGAAGGCGTTCGGCGCCAGCGCGCCGGTGCGCGGCGTGCTCTATGCCGACATGATGCTGGAGGACGGCGCCACGGTGCCCGCCGACTGGGGCGCGCTGCCGCGCTTCGAGGCCGATATGGTGGTGGTCGTCGCCGATGCCGCGATAAACGAGGCGACGTCGCCGCAGGAGGTGCTGGCGCACCTGTCGGCCGTGCATCCCTTCATCGAGCTGCCCGATCTCGTGGTTGACAATCCCAAGGCGCTCAACGCCGACATCATCACCGCGATCAATGTCGGCGCGCGCAAGGGCGTGCTGGGCGCGGCGGTGCCGGTCGAGCAGAGCGTGGCCTTCCTCGCCTCGCTCGGCGAGATGCAGGTGGTGGTGACCGACAATGACGGGCAGGAGCTGGCGCGCGCGCCGGGCGCGGCCGTGCTCGGCCATCCGCTCAACGCCGTCCTGTGGCTGCGCGACAGCGGCGTGACGTTCAGGGAAGGCGACATGGTCAGCGTCGGCTCGTTCGGCCCGCTGCTGGCGCCCAGGCCCGGCCTGACCGCCACGGTCTCCTATGAGGGGCTGGCCGGCGGACAGAAGGTCAGCGTGACCTTCGAATAGCCGCCACGGCGACGGGCGGGAGATCCGCCCCGGCGGGCACGCGCGCGGACAGGCCGCGCAGGCGGGGGCGTCGATCGATGGGCGGGGAAGGAAAAATGGTCGGAGCGGCGGGATTCGAACCCACGACCCCTTGACCCCCAGTCAAGTGCGCTACCGGGCTGCGCTACGCTCCGAACCGGGCAGAGGCTTATCCGCTCGCGCTGTGCCGCGCAAGGACAAAATGGCGCTTCAGGCGATTGCCTCGCCCGCGCGCGCCGCCGTGGCTCGCGTCGCCGCCGGCCGCCGCTGCCGCAGCGCGTTCTGGTGGCACGCCTCGAGCGCCATCGCGCCCCAGACCAGGCCGACCAGCACGTAGAAATGCCGCCAGTGGTCCATGTCGATCACGGTGCCGAGCGCCAGATGGCCGAGGAAGACGACATAGGCGCAAAGCAGGTAGGGCTGCCACGGCCGGTCGCGGAACAGGATGCGGAAGCCGCCCGCCACGGTCCAGGCGACCAGCACGACGAAGGAGGCGAAGCCCAGCCAGCCATAGTCCATCAGCGCCTTCAGCCAGATGTTGTGCGTGTCCTCGCCCAGCATGCGGCCGAAATTGAGCGGCCCGATGCCGAGCGGATGCTCCATCGCCATGCGGAAGCCGACGACGAAACGGGCGAAGCGGCCGTCTTCGCCGCCGTCATAATGCTGGACGAGCCGGGCGCGCTCGGCCAGGAACTCGGCCGTGCCCGGCATCTGCAGGGCGACGAGGATGCCGCCGAGCGCGAGCGCCAGCGCCAGCGCGCTCATCAGCGCCACGCGCAGGCGAAACAGCCCGCTTCTCGATTGCAGGAAGAGCGCGCCCACCAGCAGCATCGAGGCGACGACGTAGAGGCCCCACGCCCCGCGCGAGAAGGACAGGAAGACGCCGCCGGCGATGACGACGAGCATGCCGGCATAGAGCGGCATGAGGCGCACGGGCGCGGTGAGCAGCCGGTAGAGCATGTAGATGCCGGGCAGCGCCAGGAACGGGCCGAAGACGTTGGGGTCGGCGAAGGTGCCGCTGGCGCGGCCGTAGCGCGAGAAGGCGCCGGCGCCGGGGAAGGCGTCGAGATAGCCGGCGATGCCGAGCAGGGCGGCGATCAGCGCCGCCGCGGTCCAGGCGCGGAAGATCAGCCCGTAGCGGGAATGGTCGGCCACGAGGATGGCGGCGAAGAAAACCGAGGTCAGCGACAGGAACAGCGTGACGGCGAGATAGAGCGGCGTGTCGTGAAGGTCGCCCATCGTCGCCATCGAGAGCGCGCCGCCGATATTGTAGGCCGCCAGCAGGGCGAGCAGGATCGCCGCATGGCGCGACAGGCGCAGGCCGAACAGCGCCCACACCGCGATCAGCCCGACCATGAACAGCTCGTAGGGCGCGGGCTCGCGCACGACGAAGCCCTGAAGGAACACCCCGAAGGAGAGCGCCGCCGCGGCGAGGAGCGAGATCGCCTTGGCCTCGACCGCCGCGCGCGGCAGCCCGCTGGCGGCCACCGCGCTCAATAGGCGTTCTCCGTGTTGAGCAGGCGGATCGGCGTCAGCAGCAGGATCTTGAGGTCGAACCACAGCGACCAGTTCTCGATGTAGTCGAGGTCGAAGGCGGTGCGCATCATGATCTTGGTGTCGCTGTCGGTCTCGCCGCGCCAGCCGTTGATCTGCGCCCAGCCGGTGACGCCCGGCTTGACGCGGTGGCGGGCGAAGTAGCCGTCGACGACCTCGTGATAGAGGCGGTCCTGCGCCTTGGCGGCGGCCGCGTGCGGGCGCGGGCCGACCAGCGACAGGTCGCCCTTGAGCACGTTGAAGAACTGCGGCAGCTCGTCGATGGAGGTCTTGCGGATGAAGCGGCCGACGCGGGTGACGCGCGGGTCGCCCCTGGTGACGAGCCTGGCCGCGGCGGCGTCGCCCTGGTCGACATACATCGAGCGGAACTTGTAGACGTCGATGACCTCGTTGTTGAAGCCGAGCCGCTTCTGCCTGAACAGCACCGGCCCCTTGCTGTCGAGCTTGACCGCGACGGCGGCGGCCAGCATCACAGGCGACAGCACGACGATGCCGATCAGGCTGAAGACGATGTCGAAGGCGCGCTTGGCGACCGAATCCCAGTCGTGGATCGGCCGGTCGAAGATGTCGAGCATCGGCACCGAGCCGATATAGGAATAGGTGCGCGGCCGGAACTGGAACTGGGTCGAGTGCGCCGACAGGCGGATATCGACGGGCAGCACCCACAGCTTCTTGAGCAGGGACAGCACCCGCGTCTCGGCGCTCAGCGGCAGCGACACGATCAGCATGTCGATGCGGGTGATGCGGGCGAACTCGATCAGCTCGCTGACGGTGCCGAGCTTGGGGTAGCCGGCCACGATGGGCGGCGAGCGGCGGTTGTCGCGGTCGTCGAAGATGCCGCAGATGCGGATGTCGTTGTAGGGTTGCAGCTCGATGGAGCGGATCAGCTTCTCCGCCGCCTCGCCGCCGCCGACGATGACGGCGCGCCGCTCCATGCGCCCGTCGCGCGCCCAGCGCCGCACCAGCCCGGCGACGACGAGGCGCAGCAGCGCGACGAGCGCGAAGCCGGCGAGGAACCATGCGCCCGCCCAGAAGCGCGAGAACTCTTCCGAGATCTTGAGGAAGAAGCCGGCCAGCGCCGTCAGCGCCAGCGCGCCGATCCACACCGGCAGGACGACGGCGAGCGTGCGCAGCGGCCGGTTGAGCCGCGCGATCTGGTAGGCGTCGGCCAGCTCGAGCAGGATGACCGTCAGCGCCGAGGCGATCACGATCAGCACCGGATAGTGCCAGCTCGCCGCCGCTTCGGGGCCGGGATAGGCAAGGCTCAGCGCATAGCCCGAGACGGCGAGCAGCGCGAACTCGGTGAGGCGCAGGATGCCGCTGACCATCACCGGCGACAGCGTGTCGTGGCGGTACTGCGCGGCGATCTGGCGGGCGATGGCGTTGAGCTCGCCCTGGCGGCCGCCCTCGGCTGCGGCGGGTTCGCCGGCGAACGAGCGGACGGCGTTTGCCGTGTAGCGCTTGGAAGGGTCGGTCTTGGCCATGGCATGCGGTATCCGGAAAGGTCGCCCCCTCCATAGCCGAAAGCCGCTAAGGAAACCTTGACGGGGCCGGCGCGGCCGCTCCCCGATTCAGGCGAGCGCCTGCCGGTACGCCCTTTCGACCCCCGCCGCCATGGTCTCGACGCCGAAGCGCGCGCGCAGCTCGTCATGGGCGGGCATGAGCGCGGCGTGCGCCGCCTCGTCGGCGAGGGCCTCGGCCATGGCCGCGGACACGCTTTCCACCTGCGGCCGCACGAGGGCGGGGGAGGCGGGCGGGAATATCTCGGGGATGCCGCCGACGGCGGTGGCGATCATCGGCTTTCCGGCGGCCAGCGCCTCGAGCACGATATAGGGCATGGCTTCCGCGCGCGACGGCACCACGACGACGCGGGCGAGAGCGAAGGCCTCGCGGGCGGGCATCGGCGGCAGGAGGCGCACGTGCCGCGACAGGCCCAGCCGCTCGACCCGGGCGGCACAGGCCGCCGTCTCGCCGCCGCCGACCATGACGGCCGAGAGCGGCCGCCCGGTCGCGGCCGAGGCCCGGGCGAGGGCGTCGACGAAGATGTCCGTGCCCTTGAGCGCCCGCATCTCGCCGATATAGAGGAAGTCCGCGGCACCGGGCGCGGGCGCCACCGGCGCGAACTCGGCCGGGGTAAGGCCGTTATAGACCACGCTCGACGGCGATCTCGGCCCGCCGATCTTTTCGGCGAAGGTCCGCCGCTCGAACTCCGAGACGAACAGGAAATGGTCGCTCATGCGGTCCATCATCCGTTCGAGCGAGAACAGGAGCCTGCCCTTCGCCGTGCCGGGGTCGAAGTGCAGGACGCCGCCATGCGGCGAATAGAGGCGGGCTACGCTATACCCGGATACCCGCAGGGCTGAGCCGAACACACGCGCGAGCGCGCCGCCCTTGGCGCCGTGCCCGTGCAGCACGTCCGGCCGCAATTTCTTGACGAGACGATAGGCGTGCCAGCCGGCGGCGAGGTCGCCGGGGCCGACATTGCGCCGGATGGGGATGCGCGTGACGCCGAGCGGAAGCGAGCCGGCGACGGCGTCGAAATAGCGACCCTCCAGCGCGCCGCCGGTGGTGGAATCGCAGATGAAGCCGACCTGGTGGCCGGCCGCCGCCTGCGCGGCGGCGAGGTCGCGCACGTGGCGGAACAGGCCGCCCACCGGCGCGCGGAAACAATGGACGATGCGCAGGCCGGACGTCACGGAAGCGCTGTCTCCGGGCTCAGAACAGGCGCTCGCGCACATAGACGGTGTCGCCGGGTAGCACCGGGTCGGAGGTCCTGACCCTGCCCGTCATCACCTCGTTGTTGATGGCGCGGGTGATGTCGACGTTCTCCTGGTTGGCGCGGGGCGTGTAGCCGCCGGCGGCCGCCACGGCCTTCTGCACGGTCATGCCCGGAACGTAGGAATACTGCCCGGCCGCGCCGACCTCGCCCATGATGAAGACCGGCCGGTAGCGGTCGACCTCGACCGAGACGTCGGGGTCGCGCAGGTAGCCGTTGCGCAGGCGCTGGGCGATCTGGCCCTCGAGCTGCTGGGCGGTGTAGCCGCGCGCGGGGATCGCCCCCACCAGCGGGAAGGCGATGTAGCCGGACTGGTCGACCGCGTAGGTGTTGGTCAGCATCTCCTGCTCGAAGACGGTGATGCGCACGCGGTCGCCGGCGTCGAGCACGTAGGGCTTGTTGATGGCCTCGTGGAAGGCGGGCGGCGCCGGCCTGTATCCCGAGCACCCGGCCGCGAGCAGGGCTGCGGAAACGACAAGTGCGGCTGCAAGCTGGCGTTTCATGGGCGCAACGATAATCCTCGACACTGTCAGCGACCGGCGGCCGGCGGGGCGGCAGCGCTTCGCTCGGTCTCTTATCCTCCTGTTAAGGTTAATGCCCGGTAAAGCCGCCCGGGGCCTGGGTGCCGCCGCCCGTGGCCGGAGGAGGGGACGGGGCGCGCGCCGGCGGGCTTAACCCGATGGTTACCATGTCCGTTTACCATGGCGGGCCTTGGCATATCGGGCCACGCGACGGAGTCCGGCTTTGGCGGCCCCGCTCCGGCCCGGACAAGGAGCGTATCGGAGTAAGCCCATGCCTGATGCCCGCCACGCGGTCAGCGACGTCGACGTCGATCTCGGCCAGCTCTTCGGCAGCCTTGTGCGCAACTGGCTGCGCATCCTGCTCGTCGCGCTGGCCGTGGCGGGGCTGGCCTATCTGCTGGCGGGGCTGGCCACGCCGCTCTACCGCGCCGAGACGCGCATCCTGATCGAATCGCGGGAATCGGTCTACACGCGCCCGGCTTCGGCCGGCATCTCCGATTCCGAGCGGGCGCTGCCCGACGACGAGACGGTGGCCTCCCAGGTCGAGGTCATCGGCTCGACCGACATCCTGCGCGATGTCGCGCGCCAGCTCGACCTCGCATCGCGCGATGAGTTCGGCGCGGCGGGCGAGACCTCGGCGCTGGGCAATCTCCTCATTCTGACGGGGCTCAGGAGCGATCCCTCGCAGGCCTCCGTCGAGGAGCGGGTGCTGCGGGCGTTGCAGGAGAAGCTGTCGATCTACCGCGTCGACGGCTCGCGCGTCATCGTCATCGGCTTCTCCTCCGAAGACCCCGCGCTCGCCGCCGCCGTGCCCAACGCCATCGCCGACGCCTATGTCGCCGGGCAGGAGCAGGCCAAGCGCCTCAGCAACGCCGACGCCACCCAATGGCTGGAGCCGGAGATCGACGACCTGCGCCAGCGCGTGCGCCAGGCCGAGGCGCGGGTGGCCGAATACCGCGCCCAGGCCGGCCTGCTGATGGGCCAGAACAATTCCATCCTGCCGACGCAGCAGCTCGCCGAAATCTCCACCGAGCTGACGCGCGTGCGCGCCGAGCGCTCGACCGCCGAGGCCAAAGCCACGGCCATCCGCGACGCGATGGGCTCGGGCGCGCGCGTCGAGACCATGCCCGAGGTGCTCGCCGCGCCCCTGGTGCAGCGGCTGCGCGAGCGCCAGGTGCAGCTCGAGGCCGACATGGCCGACCTGTCGGCGTCGCTGCTGGAGAACCACCCGCGCATGAAGGCGCTGCGCGCCCAGCTCGACGAGACCGACCGGCAGCTCCGCGCCGAGGTGCGCAAGGTGCTGTCGGCGGCCGAGAACGAGGCCGCTTCCGCCCGCGCCCGCGAAACCCGGCTCGTGGCCGAGGTCAACCGCCTCAAGGCGGCGTCGGCGCAGGCGGGCGACGACGAGGTCGAACTGCGCGCGCTGGAGCGCGAGGCCGCCGCCCAGCGGGCGCTGCTCGAATCCTACCTGACGCGCTACCGCGAGGCGGCCGCGCGCGCCGACCGCAACTCGATGCCGGCCGATGCGCGCATCTTCGCGCGCGCCGTGCCGCCGCACGAGGCCTATTTCCCCAGGATGGGGCCGATCGTGGCGGCGGCCTTCGCCGCCGCGCTGCTGGCGATGGCGGTCGTCATCCTGCTCGCCGAGCTGTTCAGCGGCCGCGCCATGCGCCCCGCCGCCGGCGCGTTCGTGCCGGCCGAAGCGGCCGGGGAGGATGCCGGGGAGGTCGAGGAGGCCGCGCCTGCGCTGGATGCCGGGCCGGCCGTGACCCCGGTCGGGGCGGAAGCCGGGATCGGGACGCCGCCAACCGATCTGCTGCCGACCGATCCGCTGCCGGCCGAGCCGGTGGACGAGGCGCCGGCCGCCGTGGCGCCGGGCGACGAAACGCCCGTCGCCGTCGCGGAGCCCGAGCTTCCGGCGGAAGAGATTGCGCAAACCGAGAGCGAGGATGACATGGCGATGGCCAGACCGATGCGCGACGAGGTCGCGATTTCCGACGCCGCCGACCGGCTGATCGACGGCGATGCCGGCCGCGTGGTCTTCGTCTCCCCCGAGGGCGACGAGGCGACGGCGGTTTCCGTCACGGTGGCGCGCGAGATGGCCGATGCCGGCCTGCGCGTCGTGTTCCTCGACCTGACATGGTCGGGCGCGCCGTCGGCGGGAATGTTGGAGAGCGCGCATCAGCCGGGCATCACCAACCTGCTCGCCGCGCGGGCGCGCTTCGCCGACGTCATCCACGCCGACCTCTATTCCGAGTGCCACGTGATCCCCGCCGGCACGGCCGACCCCGAGAAGGCGATGCAGGCGGTCGAGCGGCTGCCGATGATCCTGGAGGCGCTCGACACCGCCTACGACGTCGTCGTGGTCGAGTGCGGCGCGACCGACGCGCAGGCCATCGCCGGCGTGGCGGGCGAGGATGCCGAGATATTCGTCGCCGCGCTCGATCCGCGCAACGAGGCCGTCGCCGCGCTCGCGGAGGATCTCGATGCGTCCGGCTATGGCGGGGTGCTGAAGGTGGTGCCGGGCCGCCGCGCCGCGCAGCCGTCGCCGCGCGGCCGCTACGCCGCAGCATAGGTTTGAGGGGAAGGGAAGCGCGGCCGCCGCGGGCGGCCTCGCGCTATGCGTCGGCCGGATTCTTCCCGCCGACGCGGGCGCGCAGCCGCTTGGCCAGCGCCCACAGCACGGGGCTCGACTTCAGCGCATGCACGGCCGCAGCGCGCGCGCGCTCGTAAAGGGCGAGGGCGCCGCCGCGGGCGCCGAGCGGCAGCAGCGTCTCGAACTGCCAGGTCTCGATGTCGCACCAGCTGCGCTTGTACTCCTCGTCGCCGACGCTGAAGTCGTAGATCGCCTTGCCCCGGCCGCAGGCCCACTCGATATTGGTGTAGTCCATGAAGTAGCCCGGGCTGGTCCTGGGGTCGGCGTTGCTGTAGGTGCCGAACTCGCACACCACGGTCTCGCGCGTCACGCTCAGTCCGTTGATGGCGGCGATCTCGCCGCCGACCTCCACCGCGTGCAGCAGGAAGGGCGGGTCGCTCTCGCGCAGCGCATCGCGGAACAGGCCCCGGAAGAAGGCGCGGATCTCCTCGTCGGCGAAGGCGTCGGCGATGCCCTTGCTGCGCAGGCTGGCGCCCTTCAGCGCGAAGAACGTCTCCAGAATCCGCTCCACCTCGGCCGGCGTCGTGGCCTCGATCAGCGTGTATCCGCCGGCCTGCTTGAACCTGTTGAGCTGGTATTTGAGCTTCTTGCGCTTGCGGGCGGCATTGTGGCGCTCGAGCACCGCCGCGAAGCCGCCGGCAAGGTCGATCGCCAGCGATATGTTGGGGCTCTGCATGGCGGCGAGGCCGGCGAGCGGGTTGTCGACGCCCTCGAAGCGCGGGTTCTGGCGCGACAGGAAAACGAGGTCGATGTCCGGCCGCGCCTTGCGCAGCGCCGCCGTCAGCGCCGCCCGGTCGGGGCCGGCGGCATGGGTGGCCGCGCTGCGGGCGAGGGCCGCGAAATTGCCGTTGGCGTGGTTGCCGCCGATGAAGCGCGCGATGCGCAGCGGCCCCTTCGCCACCACCTCCAGCGCCAGCTTCACGACCGGCCGGCCACCGCGCGCGAGCGTGACGATCACCGCATCCGCGCCCGTCGCCGCGATCCAGGCCCGCACCCACACCGGATGCTGGCACGGGCCGTGGACGGCGTTCCGGCAGAACTCCTCGTAGTCGCGCAGCGCCGCCTCGTCCGCGGCGGCGACGTCGACGGCGGCCGCCTCCGGCATCGCGTGCGCGCGGCCGTCGCGCCGGTCGGCGGCGAGGGCCGGAGAGGCTGCGCCGATGTCAACCATACTGAAATCCTTCCGGTCTACAGATTCGGGACTTGCGGAGGTTTCCCGTCCCGCTTCCTGGCCGATGGCTGGGCGGAACCGTAGCGGCAAAAGGTGAATCAAAGGTCGATGCAGGGGGCGATGTGAAGGACGCGGCGATCAGGCTGGTGCTCGGCGCGGCGCGCTGGACGGGGGCGGCGACGCTGGCGCGGCCGTTCCTCGCCGGCAGCGGCGCGATCCTGATGCTGCATCGCGTGACGGAGCGCAACTGGTCGCCGCTCGGCGTCAATGCCGGTCTGGCGATCACGCCGCGCTTCCTCGACGCGGTGCTGACCGAGCTGCGCCGGCGCGGGCAGCCGGTGGTGGCGATGGACGAGATGCTGGAGGCGGTGCGCGCCGGCCGCTCGCATCAGGTCGTCGCCGTCACCGCCGACGACGCCTATCTCGACAACCTGACCGAGGCGCTGCCGGTGTTCGAGGCCCATGGCGCGCCCTTCACCGTCTATGTCGCGCCCGCGCTGGTCTCGGGCGAGACCCTGCCGTGGTGGGAGGTGGCCGAGGAGCTGGTCATGGCCCGCGACGAGCTTCGCCTGCCCGGCAGGGACGGCGAGATCGTGCTGCCGTGCCGCGACGTCGGAACCAGGCGCGCGGCCGCGCGCCGGCTGATGGCCTGGCTGGCGACGGAGGTCGCCGAGGCCGACCAGCAGGCGATGCTGCGGCGGCTGGGCGGGACGGCGGGCGCGACGCGCCGCTTCATGAACTGGGACGAACTGCGCGCGTTCGCCGCCCATCCGCTCGCCACGCTCGGCGCGCACACGGTCCATCACGTCGCGCTCGCGCGGCTCCCCGAGGAGGAGGCGCTGGCGGAAATGCGCGATTCGGCGGCGATCGTCGCGCGCGAGACCGGCGCGCGCCCGCGCCATTTCGCCTATCCCTACGGCCACGGCGCGGCCGTGGGCGCGCGCGAGGTCGAGCTTGCCCGCCGGGCGGGGTTCGCCACCGCCGTCACCACCCGGCACGGCGTGCTGGTGCCGGCCAACGCCGCCCATCCGCACGCGCTGCCGCGCATCTCCGTCAACGGCAATTTCCAGCGGCTTTCGGACCTGCGGACGCTGATGTCGGGGCTGACGACGCCGCTCGCCAACGGGGGAAGGCGGCTCGTGACCGTCTAGACGGGTTAGCCGGCCTTGCCGCGCGGCGGGGTCGCCATCCATTTGACGATGAGCATGGCCGGCAGCACCCACAGGAGGCCGGTCAGGAAGAAATAGGCCAGATGCACCAGCGGGCCGGATTCGGCGAGCTGGGCCACGGCGACGATGGTCGCCACGAGTGCGTAGACCACGACGAGCAGCACCAGAAGCACGGTGCCGATCAGTTTTTTCACGCGCACGGGCATGGCTTTTCTTTCCCTTCGCGCCACGACATAGTCGCTTCGCGCCCGTCGTGCAAACCCCGGCGAGATCTACGCCGGATCGCCGCGACGGCGTGTCGCGCGCGTCTGCCTTGCCTTGCGGGCGGCGATGCGCGACGAAGCCCCAGCGAGGATGCCCCCAGCGAGGACGTCATGACCGACCAGGCGCTGTCCGCCCCGGAACCGATCTCAGCGCGCGGCCGCGAGGCGCGCAACCGCGCCCTCGTGCGCTGGTGGCTCTATGCCGTGCTCGTGGTGCTGTTCGCCCTTTTCGTGGTCGGCGGCGCGACGCGGCTGACCGGATCGGGCCTGTCGATCACCGAATGGAAGCCGATCCACGGCGTCATCCCGCCGATCGGCGAGGCGGAGTGGCTCGAGGAGTTCGACAAGTACCGGCAGATTCCCCAGTATCAGGAGCTCAACAGGGGCATGAGCCTCGACGAGTTCAAGGTCATCTTCTGGTGGGAATGGGCGCACCGGCTGCTGGCGCGCGGCGTCGGGCTTCTGGTGGCGCTGCCGCTGGCCTTCTTCTGGCTCACCGGGCGGCTGGAGCGGCCCCTGAAGCCCAGGCTCCTCGGCCTTCTGGCGCTGGGCGGCTTCCAGGGCTTCATCGGCTGGTGGATGGTCTCGTCCGGCCTGTCGGAACGGCTGTTCGTCAGCCAGTACCGGCTGGCGATCCATCTTCTGATCGCCTGCCTGATCTTCACCGCCACGATGCTGGTGGCCCGCGGGCTCGCGCCGCATTCGGCCGGGCCGGCGCGGCGCGACACGCAGCGCTGGGCGGGCTGGATCGTGGTGGGCACGCTGTTCCAGATCTGGCTCGGCGCGCTGGTCGCCGGTCTCCATGCCGGCCTCACCTACAACACCTGGCCGCTGATGGACGGAAGGCTGTGGCCGGACGAGCTTCTCACCATGGAGCCGGCCTGGCGCAACTTCTTCGAGAACCCGAAGACCGTGCAGTTCGTCCACCGGCTCGGCGCATATCTTTTGTTCGCGACCGCGGCCTGGCACGCCTTCGCCGCGTGGCGGGCCGAGCCCGGGTCGACCCATGCCCGCCGCGCCGCGCTGCTGTTCCTGCTGGTGACGGCGCAGGCCGGCCTCGGCATCGCCGCGCTGCTCACCTTCGTGCATCTGCACGTGGCGCTGACGCATCACGCCTTCGCCATCGTCCTGCTCGGCTTTTCCGCCGCCCACTGGCGCGGCACGAAGGGCAGCTACCCGACGGAGACGCGGATCGTGCAGGCAGGGTAGGGCGCAGGCTGCGTCGGCGGACCCGCCGCCGACGCCCCGGCCGTCGCGTCTAAGCCGCCTTGCCCAGCATCAGGTCCATGTTCTGCACGGCCGCGCCCGAGGCGCCCTTGCCGAGATTGTCGAGCACGGCGACGAGGTTCGCCTGCCCCTTGCCCTCGGTGCCGAACACGAACAGCTTCATGGTGTCGGTGTCGTTCAGCTCGGTCGGATCGATGCGGGCGAGCATGGCGCTTTCCTCCAGCGGCACCACCTCGACGACGCGCTGGCCGGCATAGTGGCGGGCGAGCGCCGCGTGCAGGTCCGCCAGCGACGGGGCGCCGGAAAGGTCGGAAAGGTGCAGCGGCACCTGCACGATCATGCCCTGCGCGAAGCGGCCGACGCTGGGCGAGAACAGGGGCGCGCGCTCGAGCAGGCCATGCGCGCGCATCTCCGGCACGTGCTTGTGCGCCAGCGTCAGCCCGTAGAGGAAGTGCGGCGCGGCGATGTAGCCGGGATTCTGCTCGTCCTCCATCTGCGCGATCAGCTGCTTGCCGCCGCCGGTGTAGCCGGAGACGGCGTTGACGGTGACGGGATAGTCGGCCGGCAGGATGCCCGCCTGCACCAGCGGCCGGATCAGGCCGATGGCCCCGGTGGGATAGCAGCCCGGATTGGCCACCAGCCGCGCGTCGGCGATGCGCCCGGCCTGGCCGGGCTCCATCTCGGCGAAGCCGTAGACCCAGCCCTCGGCGGTGCGGTGGGCGGTGGAGGTGTCGATGACGCGCGTCGAGTTGCCGCCGCCCAGCATGGCAACGGATTCCTTCGCCGCCTCGTCGGGCAGGCACAGGATGGCGATGTCGGCCGTCCGCAGCATCTCCTCGCGCAGCACGGGGTTGCGCCGCTCCGCCTCGGGAATGGACAGCACGTCGAGATCGTCGCGGCCGGCCAGCCGCTGCCTGATCTGGAGACCCGTGGTGCCGTGCTCGCCGTCGATGAAGATTTTCGGTTTCATGGTCGATGTCCGCAATGCGAAAGAAATCAGAGGGTTGGAGGCGGGGCCGGACTCAGGTCCGCAGGCGCTTGAATCGATCCTTCAAGCGGCCGGTTCCGTCTCATCGTCGCGCCTTCTTCTGCGCCAGCAAGCCGAGATAGTGCATCGCAATCGTCGCGCCGGCAATCGCGGTGATGTCGGCGTGGTCGTAAGCAGGCGCGACCTCGACCACGTCGGCGCCGACGATGTCGACGCCGCCGAGCTGGCGCAGCACCGACAGCATCCTTGCCGACGAAGGGCCGCCCGCCACCGGCGTGCCGGTTCCCGGCGCATGGGCCGGGTCGAGGCAGTCGATGTCGAAGGTCACATAGGTCTTGCGTCCGCCGGTGCGCTCGTGGATCGCACAGGCGATGTCGGCGGCGCGCATCTCCTCGACCTCGTGGCCGTAGACGATCTTGATGCCGCAATCCTCCGGCGCGTGGGTGCGGATGCCGATCTGGATCGAGCGGTCGGGATCGATCAGGCCGGCGCGCACGGCGCGGCCGACGAAGGAGCCGTGGTCGATGCGCCTGTCGTCGTCGAACCAGGTGTCCTGGTGCGCGTCGAACTGCACCAGCGCCAGCGGCCCGTGGACGGCGGCGTGCGCCCTGAGCAGCGGCCAGGTGACGAAATGGTCGCCGCCGAGCGACAGCAGGAAGCCGGCCTGCTTCAGGATCTTCGCCGCCTCCTTCTCGATGGCCGCCGGCGTCTTGTGGTGGTTGCCGTAGTCGAGCAGGCAGTCGCCGTAGTCCACCACCGCCAGATGCTCGAACAGGTCGATGCCGAACGGATATTGCGGGTCGACGTCGAAGATCGCCGAGGCGCGGCGGATCGCCTGCGGCCCGAAGCGCGCGCCCGGCCGGTTGGAGACGGCGGCGTCGAAGGGGATGCCCCACACCACGGCGTCGGCGCCCCTCACGTCCTTGGAGAACCTGCGGCGCATGAAGGACAGCGCCCCGGCATAGGTCGGCTCCGGCTCGCTGCCGATGGCCTTGCGGGCGGTGAAGGCGCGGTCGATGGCGTTCGATGGCATGGCGGTTCTCTGAGTCTGCGTGAGCAGCGATATAGCAGGAGCATCACGAATGCGCGACGGTGCGTTCAACCCTCGGGAAAGAGGAGCCGCTCGTAATCCCGTGCGCCATGAACGAGGCGAAGTATCTCGACCGTGCCCGCCTGGAGCTGATAGAAGATCAGGTAGTTGCCGTGGACCTTTCGCCTGATGCCGGCCGCTGGCCGGTCCGGCAGCGGTGGAGAGGCGAGCGGAAAGCGCCCGATGTCGCGGCAGGCATCGTAAAGCTCGTCGAGAAAGGTGTCCGCGCGTTGCGGATTGTCCCGAGCGACGGTCCGCACGATGTCGAGCATGTCGTCCCACGCCGCATCGGTGACGAAAACCCTCATGCCCGGTCGTCGGAGCCCGGCTTCAACGTTTCGCGCAAGCGGCGGAAAGCGTCGTCAAGCGGCATCGTCCGACCGGCTTCGGCATCGGCGATACCGCGCGCCAGCGCCTCGTCCAGCGCGTTCAGCCGGGCTTCGCGCTCGCGCTCCTGAAGATAGCGCTCGCGGATCAGGTTCCGCACATATTCGCTGTTGGAGGCGAAGGCGCCGCGCCGCGCCTCGTCGCGCACGAAACGCTCCAGTTCCTCGGTGAGGGTGAGGGTCATCTGCCCGGCGGGTTTCATGGCGAAAGCCTCCTTGGGTGCCACTTCTAAAGTGAAATATAGTGTTTTTCACTGTGGAGCAGAACACAAAAAAAGCGGGCCGCGAGGCCCGCTTTTCCATCGTCTGCTCCGCGCGAGGATCAGCGCTTGGAGAACTGGAACGAACGGCGGGCCTTCGCCTTGCCGTACTTCTTTCGCTCGACCGTGCGGCTGTCGCGGGTCAGGAAGCCGCCCTTCTTGAGCACGCCGCGCAGGCCGGGCTCGTAGTAGGTCAGCGCCTTGGAGATGCCGTGGCGCACCGCGCCCGCCTGGCCGGACAGGCCGCCGCCGGCGACGGTGGCGACGATGTCGTACTGGCCGTTGCGGTTGGCGGCGACGATCGGCTGCTGCAGGATCATCTGCAGCACCGGGCGCGCGAAGTACTTGTCGTACTCCTTGTCGTTGACGACGATCTTGCCGGTGCCGGGCTTGACCCACACGCGGGCGATGGCGTCCTTGCGCTTGCCGGTGGCATAGGCGCGGCCGCTCTTGTCCAGCTTCTGGACATGGACGGGCGCGGCCGGCTGCTCGGCGGGCTTCGCCTGCGCGAGTTCGGCGAGGGAGGAGAGATCAGCCATTATGCGGCCCTCTTGTTCTTGGCGTTGAGCGAGCCGACGTCGAGCGTCTCGGGCTGCTGGGCTTCGTGCGGATGGTCGGGCCCGGCATAGACGCGCAGGTTCTTCATCTGCCGGCGGCCGAGCGGCCCGCGCGGGATCATGCGCTCGACGGCCTTCTCGATCACCCGCTCGGGGAAGCGGCCCTCGAGAAGCTGGCGCGCGGTGCGCTCCTTGATGCCGCCGGGGTGGCCGGTGTGCCAGTAATACTTCTTGTCGGTGTACTTGCGGCCCGTGAACACCACCTTGTCGGCGTTGACGATGATGACGTTGTCGCCGTCGTCGACATGGGGGGTGAAGGTGGGCTTGTGCTTGCCGCGCAGACGGTTGGCGACGAGGGAGGCGAGACGGCCGACGACGAGACCCTCGGCGTCGATCAGCACCCACTTCTTCACCACATCCGCAGGCTTCTGCGAAAAGGTTGCCATGGTTTTCCAGCTTTCTTGTCGGACCCTTGCGCCCGCGGGCGGGAAGGGCGTTTCTTGTTGCTTGCGTTGGCCGGGGGGAAGCCCGCGGCCAACAGGGAAAGAGCGGCCCTTGCGGGACCGCTGCTTCGAGAGCGGCTTATAGAGGAGGCGCCGCGCGGCGTCAAGCGACGACGATGCGCCTTCGGCAGGAAATGATGTTCAAAAACAATGGCTTGGAAAAGAGGTAATAAAATACCTCATGCTTTTCGCTGCGGCGGGATCGAGTAGGTGCCCGTGGCGTGCGCCACGATGTGCCGGTCGGGGCCGGCGACCATCTCGACGTCGAACACCATCAGGCTCCTGCCGAGCTTGAGGATGCGGCAATGCCCGTCGACCGGACCGGCCTCGGCCTTGCGCATGAAGTTGATGTTGAGGCTGGTCGTCACCGACAGCGCCTCGGGGCCGGCATGGGAGAGCACGCAGACATAGCCGCCGATGTCGGCCAGCGTGAACAGCGACGGGCCGGAGACGGTGTTGCCCGGCCGCAGGTGCCGCTCGCCGGCGTTGAGCCGCACGGTGCAGCCGCCGGCGAACACGTCGATGGCGAGGTAGTCGGAAAAATCGTCGTTGAGCTGCGGATAGACCTGCTTGAGAAAGGCGTTGACCTCGTCTGCCGTCATCACCGGGGTGAGTGTGCTCATCTGCGTATCGCCCTCCCGAGCTTCCGTTTTCGTAAACGTCAAATCGAGTGTGGCCATTTCCGCTTTTCCCTTCAACCCGGCAAGTGCTAGTTTTCCGCTGGTCCATCGTGCGGACGCGCGGCCGGGCGGGTGAAACCGCCCGGCGCGTCGACGGACGAGACCTGTGTGGCAAAGGGACGAGGGAGGAAAGCATGGCCGAGATCGTGGCGATTCGCGGGGAGCGCGACAGCGCGGCGCCGGTGAAGGCCGAACACGCCGGCGGCGTCCTGCGCCTCACCCTTGCCAACCCGCCGGCCAACGCCCTGTCGCTGGCGGTGATCGCCGCCCTGCAGGAGGCGTTCGACGCCGCCGCGGCCGACCGCGACGTGCGCGTGGTGGTGCTGGCGGCGTCCGGCAAGCTGTTTTCCGGCGGGCACGACCTGAAGGAGATGACGGCGCATCGCGGCGACGCCGATGGCGGCCGCGCCTTCTTCGAGCGCACGTTTTCGGACTGCTCGCGCATGATGCAGACGATCGTGCGCTTGCCGAAGCCGGTGATCGCGGCCGTTGACGGCATCGCCACCGCGGCCGGCTGCCAGCTCGTGGCGAGCTGCGACCTCGCGATCGCCACCGACCGCTCGCGCTTCGGCGTCAACGGCATCGACGTCGGCCTGTTCTGCTCCACGCCGGCGGTGGCGCTGTCGCGCAAGGTCAAGCCGAAGCACGCGATGGAGATGCTCCTGACCGGCGAGATGATCGACGCGGCCACGGCCCGCGAGTTCGGGCTCGTCAACCGCGTCGTGCCGCCGGAGTATCTCGACCAGGTGGTGGACAAATATGCCGCGACCATCGCCGCCAAGTCGCCGACGGCGGTGCGCATGGGCAAGCAGGCATTCTACGCCCAGGTGGAGATGGGGCTGGCGGACGCCTATGAGCACACCTCGCGCGTGATCGTGGACAACATGCTTTCCGGGGACGCGAAGGAAGGCATCGATGCGTTCTTCGGCAAGCGCAAGCCGGAGTGGACCGGGGAATAGGCCGGGGGGAACGGGCGATGGAACCGCGCATCTCGGTCGTGACGCTGGGCGTCGACGATCTCGGCCGCGCCGTCGCCTTCTACGAGGCGATGGGGCTTGCGCGGCACAAGCGGTTCAACGAGGGCGTCGCGTTCTTCCAGATGGGCGGGCTGATCCTGGCGCTGTGGCCGCGCGGGGAGCTGGCCCGCGACGCCGGCAAGGAGGATTTCCGGCCCGGCTTCTCCGGCGTCGCGCTCGCCTACAACACCCGCGCCGAGGACGAGGTCGCGCAGGTGCTCGCCATGGCCGGGGCGGCCGGCGGCCGCGTGCTGAAGCCGGCCGCCCGCGCCTTCTGGGGCGGCATGCAGGGCTATTTCGAGGACACGGAAGGCAATCTCTGGGAGGTCGCCCACAATCCCGACTTTCCCATCGACGCGGAAGGGCGTATCTGGCTGCCGGAATGAACCACGACGCTTACGACGACGCCTATATCGCGGGCATCCTGAACGAGGTGAGGACCGTCGCCGTCGTCGGCGCTTCCGCCAACGACGTGCGTCCGTCCTTCTTCGTGGTGAAGTACCTGATCGACAAGGGCTACACCGTCTTCCCCGTAAATCCCGGCCATGCCGGCAGGGAAATCCTCGGCCGCACGACCTATGCCCGGCTCGCCGACGTGCCGGAAGCCGTCGACATGGTCGACATTTTTCGCGCGTCCGAGGCCGTGCCGCCCATCGTCGAGGAGGCGCTGGCGCTCGATCCCGTTCCCAAGGTGATCTGGATGCAGCTGACCGTGCGCCACGACGAGGCGGCGCGACGCGCGGAAGCGGCCGGCGTCAGGGTGGTGATGAACCGCTGCCCGAAGATCGAATATGCCAGGCTGGCGGGAGAGATCGGCTGGAACGGCGTCAACAGCCGCGTGATCTCGGCGCGCAAGCCGGTGATGCGCGCCGGCTTCCAGAGCCTCGGCATCCGGCGGCGCTAGCGGCCGTTCGTTTCTTGTGATGCGGCCGGGCAGTCGCGCGGCCGCGCAGGCGAAAGTCAGGAGGAGTTCCATGTCCCAGCGCACGCCCGGTTTCGACACGCTCGCCATCCATGCCGGCGCCCAGCCGGACCCCGCCACCGGCGCGCGCGCCACGCCGATCTACCAGACCACGGCCTATGTCTTCGACGACGCCGACCATGCCGCCTCGCTGTTCGGGCTGAAGGCGTTCGGCAACATCTACACCCGCATCATGAACCCGACGCAGGCGGTGCTGGAGGAGCGCATGGCCGCGCTCGAAGGCGGCACCGCCGCCGTCGCCACCGCCTCGGGCCACGCCGCGCAGCTGATCGTCTTCCACACGCTGATGCGCTCGGGCGACAATTTCGTCGCCGCGAGACGGCTCTACGGCGGCTCGATCAACCAGTTCGGCCACGCCTTCGCGAATTTCGGCTGGCAGGTGCGCTGGGCCGATCCGCAGGACATGGCAAGCTTCGAGGCCGCCATCGACGCCAACACGCGGGCGATCTTCGTCGAGAGCCTGGCCAATCCCGGCGGCACCTTCGTCGACATCGAGGCCATCGCCGCGATCGCCCACCGTCACGGCCTGCCGCTGATCGTCGACAACACCATGGCCAGCCCCTATCTGCTGCGGCCGGTCGAGCACGGCGCCGACATCGTGGTCCATTCGCTGACCAAGTTCGTCGCCGGCCACGGCAACTCCATGGGCGGCGTCATCGTCGACGGCGGCACCTTCGACTGGTCGAAATCGGGCAACTACCCGATGCTGTCGCAGCCGCGCCCCGAATATGCCGGCATGGTGCTGCACGAGACCTTCGGCAACTTCGCCTTCGCCATCGCCTGCCGGGTGCTGGGCCTGCGCGATTTCGGCCCCTCGATCTCGCCCTTCAACGCCTTCCTGATCGCGATGGGGCTGGAGACGCTGCCGCTTCGCATGCAGCGCCATTGCGACAACGCGCTGAAAGTGGCCGAATGGCTGCGGAACCATCCCAAGGTCGCGTGGGTTTCCTATCCGGGCCTCGCCGACGACCCCAACCATGCCCTTCAGCGGAAATATTCGCCGAAGGGCGCGGGCGCGGTCTTCACCTTCGGCCTGAAGGGCGGCTTCGAGGCCGGCGTCAAGGTTGTGGAAGGAGTCGAGCTGTTCTCGCACGTCGCCAATATCGGCGACACCAAGTCGCTCATCATCCACCCGGCCTCGACCACCCACCGCCAGCTCTCCGACGAGCAGAAGGTCGCGGCGGGCGCGGGGCCGGACGTGGTGCGCCTTTCCGTCGGCATCGAGGATGTCGCCGACATCGTCGCCGACCTGGAGCAGGCGCTGGCCAGGGCGTGAGCCGCGGCCGTGGGACCGGACCGTGGGGCCGGGCCGCGGGACATGAGCCATAGGGGTGTGAACCATGTACGTAACGCGCTTCCTGCATCTTTCGCTCGCCGGCGTCGAGCCGGAGGAGGGCGCGCCCGCCGCCGACCGGCTGGTCGCGGGCGCGCCGAAGTTCACGACATGGAACGTCGAGGAGGCCGAAGGCGGCCTCCACGCCGGGGTCTGGGAATCGACGCCCGGCAAATGGCGCGTCGAATACGACGAGTGGGAGTTCTGCCACATCGTGTCGGGCGTCTCGATCCTGACCGAGGACGGCGGCGAGGCCCGCACGCTGAAGGTGGGCGACAGCTTCGTCATCAGGCCGGGCTTCAGGGGAACGTGGGAAGTCGTTGAAACGACTCGCAAGGAATACGTGGTCCGCATACCGGGCTGACGGTGCCTTCGCTTCCGCAGACGTGGATGCGATGCGTGGAATGCCCGTATTTCAAACCTGTCGATCCCGGCCGGATTTGCTTTGATGTCGGGACCGGATCAGGCGATGATGGCATCGGATTGCATGACTTGACGGCCATGCCCACCGGCAGATTGATCGCAAACCGGGGAGGGGTTTCGTGATATCGGGGAACGACCGCCTGCTCGTCGACAGGATTTACGAAGCCGCGGTGGTCCCCGAGTTGTGGCCGGCGGTCTTCGACGATCTCGGCGGCGTCGCCGGCTGCGACAAGACGGGGATGTTCGTCATGGATGTCGGGCGGCGTCAGCCTGTCAAGGGCGGGGTTTTCAACGAGCGCGGCAAGGATGCGGCGAAGATCTGCTTCGACGAGGGATGGATCAGCCGCAGCACGCAGGCGGCGAAAATAATCTCCATATCCGATCCCCGCTTTTTCGGGGACCTTGAGATATTCACGCGCGAGGAGATCGACAACGATCCCTATTATCAGGAATTCCTCAGGCCGCACGGTCTGTCATGGGGCGCCGGCACCTTCATCGACGGGCCGACGCATGACAAGATTATCGTGACGACGCACCGCGCCTACGAGCACGGACCGCTCGAATCTGCACAGATCGGAGCGCTCACCGCCCTCCGGCCGCATCTTTCGCGCGCCGCGTTCCTTTCGGCCAGGCTCGAGCTCGAGCGGATGGACGCGGCAACCCAGGCTCTTGCAAGGCTCGGCCTTCCCGCCGGATGCCTGAACCGGCGCGGCAGGCTGGTTCTGGCCAACGGGCCGTTTGAAACGCTGATCCCGGACACGTTCGCCGACCGGCAGGATCGCCTTCGCATCGCCGAACGCCGCAGCGACGGACGCCTGGGGGAATTGATTTCGGAAGCCGGGGCCGGCGCTTCCGGCGGAGGCACGATGCTGGTCAGGTCGGAGGACGGCAAGGCGAGGTTCATCGTCCATCTGCTCCCGATCGCGCGCAGCTCGCGCAGCATCTTCACCGAGATCGACTGGCTCGTCGTCGCTCTTCCCGTGAACGGCCGGCGGGGCATCCGCTCCGGCGTGCTCGAGGGGCTGTTCGATCTCACCTCGTCGGAAGCGCGGATCGCACGGGAGATCGCCGCAGGCGCGGACCTGTTCCAGGTCGCGTCCGTCACCGGATACACCCGGGAAACGGTTCGAAGCTATCTCAAGAACGTGTTTCTCAAAACCGGCGTCAACAGGCAATCCGAGCTTCTGAACCTGCTCTCGCTCATCAGTATGGACCGGGAGCCGGAATAGGGATTTCGCGGTTCCGTTGCAGGACGCAAGCCGCGGCCATGTCTCCGTGCGCCGCCGTTCGGCGGCGGGGCAGCCATGAAGCTGCGGACCGCGCTCGCCTCGACGGGCGGCATTTACCCTGCCCGGTCGCCGCACTTGCGCAAGGCGAAGCCGGCATCCTATCTAACGCAGGAAACAAGATTGCGATTCCTCGGCGCTGCGCCGCCTCGATCCCATCCGAAAGGGCCTGCGATGAAAGACCCCATCGAAACCTACATGAACCTCGTGCCGATGGTGGTCGAGCAGACCAATCGCGGCGAGCGCGCCTACGACATCTTCTCGCGCCTCCTCAAGGAGCGCATCATCTTCATCACCGGGCCGATCGAGGACGGCATGGCGTCGCTGGTCTGCGCCCAGCTCCTGTTCCTCGAGGCGGAGAACCCGAAGAAGGAGATCAACCTCTACATCAACTCGCCCGGCGGCGTCGTCACCTCCGGCCTTGCGATGTACGACACCATGCAGTTCATCAAGCCGCCGGTCTCGACGCTGTGCATCGGCCAGGCCATGTCGGCCGGCTCGCTGCTTCTGTGCGCGGGCGAGAAGGGCATGCGCTTCGCCACGCCCAACGCCTCGATCATGGTCCACCAGCCGTCCGGCGGCTATCAGGGCCAGGCGACCGACATCATGATCCACGCCCAGTGGACCGAGGCGCTGAAGCGCCGCCTGAACGAGATCTACGTCAAGCACACCGGGCAGGACTACGAATCGGTGCATTCGGCGCTGGAGCGCGACCGTTTCATGACCACCGAGCAGGCGATGGAGTTCGGCCTGATCGACAAGGTCATCACCTCGCGCGAGGCGGTCGAGGCGCAGGCCTCGTCCTGACCGGCGCGCAAGCCGGAGCCGGAGACTGACGAAGTTTTGAAGCCCAGTGCGCCATTTCGGCCACAGTTTGCTGTTCCCTCTCACCGGCCGAGCGCCTACGTTAAGCCAATGTTGAGTTTCGGCGGCTTAGCTTCGAGCGGGGATTCGCAGTGCCGTCGCGCCGCTTCGTTCATGTCTCGGGTACGGGGTGGTTTCACGAAACCGTTGGCATTGGCAGGGGCGCGTTCCCGCCATAGATTCATGCCCGCAGGGCGCGCGCGGCGCGCCGTCGCGGACTGGGCCGGAAGGGTTGGAAGAGCATGAGCAAGATCAGCAACAATGGCGGCGATTCCAAGAACACGCTGTATTGCTCGTTCTGCGGGAAGAGCCAGCACGAGGTGCGCAAGCTGATCGCCGGCCCCACGGTGTTCATCTGCGACGAGTGCGTCGAGCTGTGCATGGACATCATCCGCGAGGAGAACAAGACCTCGATGGTGAAGTCGCGCGAGGGCGTGCCCACCCCGCAGGAAATCCTCGCCGTGCTCGACGACTACGTCATCGGCCAGCCCTACGCCAAGCGGGTGCTGTCGGTGGCCGTCCACAACCACTACAAGCGTCTGGCGCACGCCGGCAAGAACAACGACGTCGAGCTGGCCAAGTCGAACATCCTCCTGATCGGCCCCACCGGCTGCGGCAAGACGCTGCTCGCCCAGACGCTGGCGCGCATCATCGACGTGCCCTTCACCATGGCCGACGCCACGACGCTGACGGAAGCCGGCTATGTCGGCGAGGACGTCGAGAACATCATCCTGAAGCTGCTCCAGGCCGCCGACTACAATGTCGAGCGCGCCCAGCGCGGCATCGTCTACATCGACGAGATCGACAAGATCTCGCGCAAGTCGGACAACCCCTCGATCACCCGCGACGTGTCGGGCGAGGGCGTGCAGCAGGCGCTGCTCAAGATCATGGAAGGCACCGTCGCCTCCGTGCCGCCGCAGGGCGGCCGCAAGCATCCGCAGCAGGAGTTCCTCCAGGTCGACACCGCCAACATCCTGTTCATCTGCGGCGGCGCCTTCGCCGGGCTCGACAAGATCATCTCCGACCGCGGCCGCAAGACCTCGATCGGCTTCGCCGCCACCGTGGCCTCGCCGGAGGACCGCCGCACCGGCGAGCTGTTCCGCCAGGTCGAGCCGGAGGACCTCCTGAAGTTCGGCCTGATCCCCGAATTCGTCGGCCGCCTGCCGGTGCTGGCCACGCTGGAGGACCTCGACGAGGCGGCGCTGATCCAGATCCTGACCGAGCCGAAGAACGCGCTCGTCAAGCAGTACCAGCGCCTGTTCGAGATGGAGAACGTGGAGCTGACCTTCCACGAGGGCGCGCTGTCGGCGATCGCCAGGCGGGCGATCGAGCGCAAGACCGGCGCGCGCGGCCTGCGCTCGATCATGGAGGCGATCCTGCTCGACACCATGTTCGAGCTGCCGGCGATGGAGGGCGTGCGCGAGGTGGTGATCTCCGACGAGGTCGTGACCGGCAATGCGCGCCCGCTCTACATCTATGCCGAGAAGGAAAAGGGCAACGCCGCGACGGCGTGAGGTTCCGGCCTCGCCGTCGCCGTCGCCCTTGCGACCCGTGGTTCCCGTCATGCGGGGCGGCGCCGAGCCGCTCCGTTTCGCGTGCGGGGACGCCGCGCGCGGGCGCGCGCCCGCCCGGCCTCTTGATCTTTGTGCGGCGCGACGCCAACTAAGCATCGACACGACGACGCGCGATCCGTGCTGCAAGCCCCGGACAGGCTGCGGGACGACGAGCTCCGGCACAGCAGGTTCCGAGATAGGCGGATCGCGCCGCAGTCGCTAGTATCCAGAATCGCGGTCGGCCGATGTGCGGCCGCGACATGAAAGGTTGGACAATGACCACACCCCCCCGGTCCTCCGATGAAAGACCTGCCGGCAACGGCGCCTTCGCGGTTCTGCCGCTGCGCGACATCGTCGTCTTCCCGCACATGATCGTGCCGCTGTTCGTGGGGCGCGAGAAGTCCATCCGGGCGCTCGAAGACGTGATGGGCGCGGACAAGCAGATCCTGCTCGCCACCCAGAAGAACGCCGCCGACGACGACCCGGCCGCCGACGCGATCTACGAGGTCGGCACGCTCGCCAACGTCCTCCAGCTTCTCAAGCTGCCCGACGGCACCGTCAAGGTGCTGGTCGAGGGCACGTCGCGCGCCAGGATCACCGGCTTCACCCCCCGCGAGGAGTTCCACGAGGCCGAGGCGGTCGTGCTGTCCGAGCCCGAGGAGGAGGAGGTCGAGATCGAGGCGCTGGCGCGCTCCGTCGTCGCCGACTTCGAGAACTACGTGAAGCTCAACAAGAAGATTTCGCCCGAGGTGGTCGGCGCGGCGAGCCAGATCGACGACTATTCCAAGCTCGCCGACACGGTGGCCTCGCATCTTGCCGTCAAGATCGCCGACAAGCAGGAGATGCTGGCGACGCTGTCGGTCAAGGACCGGCTGGAAAAGGCCATGGGCTTCATGGAGGCCGAGATTTCGGTGCTCCAGGTGGAGAAGCGCATTCGCTCCAGGGTCAAGCGCCAGATGGAGAAGACCCAGCGCGAATACTACCTCAACGAGCAGATGAAGGCGATCCAGAAGGAGCTCGGCGAGGGCGAGGACGGCCGCGACGAGGCCTCCGAGATCGAGGAGCGCGTCAAGAAGACCAAGCTGTCGAAGGAGGCGCGCGAGAAGGCCGAGGCCGAGCTGAAGAAGCTCAGGACCATGTCGCCGATGTCGGCGGAGGCCACGGTCGTGCGCAACTATCTCGACTGGCTGCTGTCTATCCCGTGGCAGAAGCCGTCCAAGATCAAGAAGGATCTCGGCTTCGCGCAGGAGGTGCTCGACGCCGACCATTTCGGCCTCGACAAGGTCAAGGAGCGCATCGTCGAGTATCTGGCCGTGCAGAGCCGGCAGAAGAAGCTGAAGGGGCCGATCCTGTGCCTCGTCGGCCCTCCCGGCGTCGGCAAGACCTCGCTGGCGAAGTCGATCGCCAAGGCCACGGGCCGCGAATATGTCCGCATGGCGCTGGGCGGCGTGCGTGACGAGGCCGAGATCAGGGGCCACCGGCGCACCTATATCGGCTCGATGCCCGGCAAGGTCATCCAGTCGATGAAGAAGGCCAAGAAGTCGAATCCGCTGTTCCTGCTCGACGAGATCGACAAGCTCGGCCAGGACTATCGCGGCGATCCGTCCTCGGCGCTGCTCGAGGTGCTCGACCCCGAGCAGAACATGACCTTCATGGATCACTACCTCGAGGTCGAGTACGACCTGTCGGGCGTCATGTTCGTGACCACCGCGAACACGCTCAACATCCCGGCGCCGCTGATGGACCGCATGGAGATCATCCGCATCGCCGGCTACACCGAGGACGAGAAGGTCGAGATCGCCAAGCGCCACCTGCTGCCCAAGGCGGTGCGCGACCACGCGCTCCAGCCCAAGGAGTTCTCGATCAGCGACGAGGCGCTGCGCGGCGTCATCCAGCTCTACACGCGCGAAGCCGGCGTGCGCAATCTCGAGCGCGAGCTGATGAAGCTGGCGCGCAAGGCGGTGACCGAGATCCTGAAGACCGGCAAGAAGTCGGTGAAGGTGACGGAGAAGAACCTCGCCGACTATCTCGGCGTGCCGCGCTACCGCTACGGGCAGATCGACGGCGAGGACCAGGTCGGCGTCGTCACCGGCCTTGCCTGGACCGAGGTGGGCGGCGAGCTTCTGACCATCGAGGGCGTCATGATGCCCGGCAAGGGCAAGATGACCGTCACCGGCAACCTGCGCGACGTGATGAAGGAATCGATCTCGGCGGCGGCGTCCTATGTCCGCAGCAGGGCGATCGACTTCGGCATCGAGCCGCCGCTGTTCGACAAGCGCGACATCCACGTCCACGTGCCGGAAGGCGCCACGCCCAAGGACGGCCCGTCGGCGGGCACGGCGATGGCGACGGCGATCGTGTCGGTGCTGACCGGCATTCCCGTGCGCAAGGATGTCGCCATGACCGGCGAGATCACCCTGAGAGGGCGCGTGCTGCCGATCGGCGGGTTGAAGGAGAAGCTGCTCGCAGCCCTTCGCGGCGGCATCAAGAAGGTGCTGATCCCGGAAGAGAACGCCAAGGATCTGGCGGAAATCCCGGAAAACGTGAAGAGCGGGCTGGAGATCGTGCCTGTCAGCCGGGTCGGCGAGGTGCTCTCCCATGCGCTGGTGCGCATGCCCGAGGCGATCGAGTGGGTGGAGCCCGTCGAGCCGGCCGCCGCCAAGCCCGATGCAACCGGGGCGCAGACGCTGGCCCATTGAGGGCGTCGCCGCGGCGATCGACAACAAGAAGGCCGGGCTCTTGCCCGGCCTTTTTTGCTGCAACCCGCAGAAACCCGGGAAAAACTGCGTTTCGCGCCGGTTTCCCGCTTGGTCGGGAAGGGCGGATTTCCTAGACTTCGGCTCCTGCCGGCCGAGTCGCATGGCCGGTCTTTCACAGGGAAGGGAATTCTCAATGAACAAGAACGAACTCGTTTCCGCCGTCGCGGATGCCGCCAAGCTGTCCAAAGGCGATGCGCAGGCCGCGGTCGATGCGGTGTTCTCTGCCATCACCGGCGAGCTGAAGAATGGCGGCGACGTGCGTCTGGTCGGCTTCGGCAACTTCTCCGTGTCGAAGCGCGAGGCCTCGACCGGCCGCAACCCGCAGACCGGCGCGGAAGTGAAGATTCCGGCCCGCAACGTGCCGAAGTTCACGGCCGGCAAGGGCCTGAAGGATGCGGTGAACTGAAACGCCGCACACCGTTCGTTTGCCTGAAGAGCCGGGTCTTGCCCGGCTTTTCTTTTGGGCGAGGCGGCGAGAGGCGGGAGAGATCTGGAGCGGGCAGCGGGAATCGAACCCGCACCAAAAGCTTGGAAGGCTTTTGTGATACCATTTCACCATGCCCGCGGCGCCAAAATCCCTAGTTTAGCGCGCGCCGCAGGTCAAGGCCGCAGATCGACGTCTCAGGCGCTCACCGGCAGCGTCGGCCAGCGCCCGGCGATCTCGCCGCCGTCGAACACCGCAAGGTCGCCGAATTGCAGGAACAGCGCCTCGCTCTGGTCCGGGCGCAGGAAGGCGTAGTCGCCGGGCCGCAGCGAGACCCTTTTCGAGCCGGTCAGCAGTTCCTGATTGCTGGAGCGGCCGTAAAGGCCGCTGTAGCGCAGCCCCTGCGGCGAGACCGGCCGCGCCAGCCAGTGCCCGCCATGGATGAAGAAGCCGCGCTGGCTGTTGCGGTCCCACCAGTGCAGCACGCCGCTGGCGAACTCGACGCCGGGCAGGGCCATGTCGTCGGTGGCCTTGAGCACCGGCGTGGCGATGAAGGCGGCCGGCAGGAGATCGGCGAGATCGTCGAGATCGAAGTCGCCCGGCTTGACGAAGGCCGAGCCGACGGCGACCTCGTTCGCGACCGTGCCCCTGACGTGGCGGCGGAAGGTCGGGCTGCCGGCCGAGTTGAGGGTGAGGCGGGCGGGGTCGGCGATGCCGGCCTCGCCGAGCGCGGCGATGAAGCCGGAATAGGCGGCCTGCGCGCTGGCATAGGCGCCGTCGGGCCCGGGCATCTTGGGCACGTGCGGGTCGTAGCCCATCAGGCCGGACACCGCGACGCCGCCGGCCTGCGCGGCCTGGCGCAGCGCCGCCGCGAGCGCGCGCGGGTCGGAGAAGCCGCCGCGATGCAGGCCGACGTCGATCTCGACATTGGCCCTGAGCGGCAGGTTGCGGCTTCGCGCGGCCTGCGCATAGGCGTCGAGCCGTTCGGGCGTGTCGATCAGCCATTGCACGCGGGCGGCGGCTTGCGCGCCGGCCGTGTCGGCGAAGCGGGCGAACTCCTCCACCGGCAACGGCTTGCCCATGAGGATGTCGGCCTGCGGGTGAAGCGGCTGCACCTGCGCCAGCATCGCGCCGCTGAACAACATCAGCCGGTCGCTCGCCATGCCCGCCATCACCCGCTCCAGCAGGGCCGGCGAGGGCAGCGACTTGGCGACGACGCGCAGGCCGAGCTTCGAGCCGTCGAGCGAGCCCCGCACCGCCCCGATATTGGCGTCGAGGCGCTCACGGTCGATCACCAGCACCGGATGGGCGATGCCGGCGCGCCGCAGCGCGTCGGACAGGGCGGTGAAATAGGCGTCGTGGCCGCCGCCGCCTTCCTCCCCCGGCCGCAGCGCCAGGCCGCCGATGCCGGCAAGCGCCAGCGCGCCGCCCCCGACGAGCACGGCCCGCCGCGTCTTTCCCTTCCTCTTGCGCTCAGACATCGAAAAACACCCTCCGCAGATGCCGGTTCAGCATTCGTCCCTGCGGGTCCGTCGCCTGCCGCATCTCGGCGGCGGCGTCCCACATCGGATAGAGCGCGCGCAGGTCCGCCGCGCCCAGCGAGTGCAGCTTGCCCCAGTGCGGCCGCCCGCCGGCTGCGCGCAGCGCCGGCTCGACCAGCGTGAACAGGAAGTCGTAGTCGTCCTTGTAGTAGGCGTGGACGGCGATCGAGCCGCTGGCGCGCCCGTAGAAGGGCGACAGCCAGGCATCGTCGGGCGCGACGACGCGCGCCTCGATGGGGAAGAAGACGTCGCGGCGGCCGCTCTCGATGCGCTTCAGCACCTCGCGCAGCGCCGCGACCTGCGCCTCGGCCGGCACGTGGTACTCCATCTCGTGGAAACGCACCGGCCGGGCGTTGGCGAGCAGCTTCCAGCCCTCGTCGACGGCGGTCTCCGGCGGCTGCCCGTCGAGGAACCAGGCCGCGAGACGCCGGCGCAGGCCGGGCGCGAACTCGAACACGTCGCGCAGCAGCTTGAGCTGCATCAGTCCGTCGGTGTCGCGGTCGGGCCCGCGCGGCGCCACCGGATCGCCGGTCTCGTCCAGCGTGATGAGCAGCGACCGGCCGGAGAACGGGATGATCATGAACTCGGCGTTGCGGTGCCTGCCGGCAAGGTCGGGCCACTGGCGCAGCAACTCCTCGGTCTCCACGATGCTGGCGGTCTTGCGCACCCGGGCGAGCGGCGCGTTCTGCAACGTCACCTCGGTGACGATGCCGAAGGCGCCGAGGCCGACGCGCGCGGCGTGAAACAGGTCGGCATTGACCTGGCGGCTGCACGTCACGACCTCGCCGGCCGGCGTCACCAGCCGCATTTCGACGACGTTGCCGTGCAGCGCCATCATGGTCTTGCCGGTGCCGTGGGTGCCGGTCGCCAGCGCGCCGGCCAGCGACTGCCTGTCGATGTCGGGCAGGTTGGGCATTTCCTGGCCGATGGCGGCGAGGGCCTCGCCGAGCGGCGCAAGCCGGGTGCCGGCGCGCACGCTCGCGCGATGGAGCGCGGCGTCATGGGAGACGATGCCGCTCATGCGGTCGAGCGAGACCAGCGTCGCGTCGGTGGGCACCAGCCCGGTGAAGCTGTGGCCGGCGCCGACGGCCCGGATAGGCGCGGCCGCGCGCGCCATCAGCCCGGCAAGCTCGGCCTCGCTGGCCGGCGCGTGGCGCGCGGCCGGCCAGGCGTGCTCCGAGCCGGACCAGTTGCTCCACAGCGCGTTGCCGGCGGCGTCAAGCGGCTGCGGGGAAGGGGGCTCCCGGTCGAGCCAGGCCCGCCGGCCGGCGAGCCCGCCCGCGCCCAGCGCGACCGCCCCGCCGCCGGCAAGAAGCGCCTTCCTGCGCGTTATCGTCCTGCGCGCTGCCGTCCGCTGCGCTGTCGCCATGTCATCCTCCCTCCCTGCCGGCCATGAAGCGGGTCAGCGCCCGCAAATCCCCGGGCGAGCAGGAGAAGCACTGTCCCCCCGCCGGCATGCCGTTCTTGCCCGCGATCGCCACGCCCAGCAGCGCGTCCTCGCCCCGTGCCCAGCGCGGGTCCCATTGCGTGCGGTCGCCGGTCAGCGGCGCGAGCGAGTCGCGCACCGTGTGGCAGGCCTTGCACGAATTCTCGTAGAGTTCCGCCAGCCGCGTGTCGGCCGGAACGAGCGCCGCGCTCTCGGCTTCGCTCAGGGCGCGCGGCGCCGCGCCGTCGTCGCCGCATCCGGCGGCGAGGGCGCACAGCACGCCGAGCGCGATGGTGTGTCGGGTCCGCAGCATTGATCTCCCCCTTGTTCTCACTATAGCTATCGCTATATTTCTGTCAACGCCGGCTTGCAATCGCGCCGCAGGTCGGTCATGCCGTGTTCGCATGACCACCGCCCAGGCCGGCCGCAAGCCGCAGCAGAAACGTTCCCGCAGGACCTATGACCGGCTGCTCGACGTCACCGGGCAGCTGCTGGAGGAGGTCGGCGTCGACCGGGTGTCGACCAATCTGGTCGCCGAGCGCGCCGGCGTGTCGCCGCCGACGGTCTACCACTACTTTTCCGACAAGTACGCGCTGTTCCGCGCGCTGGGCGAGCGGCTGATGGCGGTGCAGAACGCGCTGGTGACGATCGACTTCCAGCAGCCGGAGGCCGAGATCGCGGCCATGCTCGAGGCGCATGTGCGGCTGACGCGCGATTTTCCCGGCGGCATCTGGGTCATGCGCATGTTGCGCGCCGTGCCGCAGCTCGCCGAGGTGCGGCTTTCCTCGCACCGCGCGCTGGCCGCCTCTCTGGTCGAGCAGGCGCTGCGCGAGGCCCCGCAGGCCGACCGGGTGGCGCTGGAGCGCACGGTGCGTCTCGCCATCGAGGTCGGCTACGCCGCCGTCGAGATGGCGCTGGAGGAGCCGTGCCTCGACGTCGAGGCCACCATGCGGCTGGCCGCCCGCGCCATCCGCAGCCTGGCGAGCGCGGACTAGCTGCGCGTGAATCGCATTCTCGGGCGTGTCCGCCAAAATACTGGAATCAAAAAATAAATCCGACCGGCGCGGCAATCCGTCCCTTGTATTGCCGCAATCTGCCGCTACATCCAGAGGCATGTGCATGACAACGTTCGTCAGGATGTCGAGGCTTGCCGGGGAAGCACGCGCTTCCACCCGGGGCGGTATCCTGTCGAACCCAGAACGCCGCACCTGATTTCCACCGCCCCGGGACCCAGATCGAAACATGCGGTTCATTTTTGCGGCCTCCGGCCGCTCTGATGGAGCGTATCCATGTCCCTTTCCCGTTCCCGGCTCGTCTGCCGCGCCTGCAACCGTATCCTGCCCCGGGCCGCCAGCCGCTGCCCCTGGTGCAAGGCCCCGCTGACCCACCACCACAACCAGCAGCCCTGGCTCGCCTGCGGCCCCCGCCGCGTGCGCGTCGCCCGGCCCCTCCTGCACGGAGGCGACGGGCGATGAGCGCGATCCTCACAGACGCCGCCTTGCCGGGCGTGGCCCGCGTCGAGCCCGCCGCCGGGGACGACCTGCGCCAATACGGCGTGCTGCCGTGGCGCGTCGGCCGCAAGGGCGATCTGCGCATCCTCCTCGTCACCGGCCGCGGGCGGCCGGGCTGGGGCGTGCCCGGGGGCTTGCCGGTCGAGGGGCGCGCGCCCTTCATGTCGGCCGCGCTCGATGCGTTCGAGGAAGCCGGCATCATCGGCGACATCGATCCGCGGCCGCTGGCCGACTACCGCTATCCGCGGCCCGGCGACGACGGGACGGCGCGCCGGTGCCGCGTCACCGTGTTCGCCATGCGCGTGCGCGGCACGCTCTCGCACTGGAAGGAGCGCGGGGAACGCCAGCGGCGCTGGTTCGCCGCCGCCGAGGCCGCAGACGTCATGGAGCATGCCGAGCTTGCCGGCATCGTGCGCCAGCTGGCCTCGCGCCCGCAGGCGCCGATGGACGCGGCGGGGCGGCTCTCGCTGTCCATCGGCGCCCCCTAGGGTCGGGCGACGGCGGCGCGGCGCTATTGCCGGCCGGCGAAAGCGGCATTACGGTCTCGACCGCCGCCCGGCGCCCGCCAGGATATGGCGTGGGACGTTCCCGACATCGACCAGACCGACAGGAACCGACGATGACGATCTCGCTGCTGGTCCTCAACGGACCGAACCTCAACCTCCTCGGCACGCGCCAGCCTCAGGTCTACGGCTCGGCCACGCTCGCCGACGTGGAGGAGCTGTGCCGGCAGGCCGGCGAGCGGCTCGGCATCGGCATCGACTTCCGCCAGTCGAACCACGAGGGTACGCTGATCGACTGGGTCCACGAGGCCAAGGGCAGGCACTCCGGCATCGTCGTCAACGCCGGCGCCTACACCCACACCTCGATCGCGCTGATGGACGCCATCGCCAGCGTCGAGCTTCCGGTGGCCGAGGTTCACCTGTCGAACATCCACCGCCGCGAGGAGTTCCGCCACCTGTCCTACATCTCCAGGGTGGCGGTGGGCATGATCTGCGGCTTCGGGCCGCACGGCTACGTGCTGGGCATCGAGGCGCTCGACAACCACCTGCGGAGCCGGGGCTGAGCGCGCCGGCCCGTCGACATTCTGCGCGGCGGGACCTGCCCGGCGGCCGCAATCACTGCACGGCGAAGCAGTAGAACAGCCCGTCGCCGCCCGTGCCCTGCAAGGCCGACTGGCTGCATCCGCGCGAGGGATGCGACGAGTTCCACGACTTCGCCGCCGCGGAATCGTCCAGCCCCATCCGGTCGTGGTGCCCGACCATGGCGGAACCCTCGCCGTTCGCGGTCCAGTCCTCGCAGGTGGCCTCGTGGGCCGTGCCGTCGGGCAGCGAGCCGGTCAGGATGTCGTGGCGGTTGGGGTCGTCGCCGCGCCCGTTCACCATCTCGCCCTTCTCGTCGAGGGCGGTTTCCTTGGTGATCCGGTTGCCGTCGCCGTGCAGTTCCTCGACGCTGGCGGCGATGGTCTCGCCCCTGGCGTTGACCCACGGTCCGGTCCCGATGCGGTCGCGCGCGTTGGTGTCGCCGGTGCTCAGATACGCCGCCCAGCTCTTGCCGGTGACGCCGGCGGCCTCGGCGAGGCTGGCGCAATGGGCGTCCGCACCCTCCAGCCCGCCCAGATTGGCCCCGTCGCCCGGCCCCTGGCTGGTGACGAAGAAGCTCATCGAGGCGTCCTGCGCGGTGGAGACGCCGGCGCCGGCGAGCGCCAGCAGCAGCGAGGCGGACAACAGGGGCAAGGCTTTCATCGTTTCCTCCATGCGCCCCCGCATCGCGAAACTATCGCGCGGGGCCGGGCGGTGGAAATCAACATGACGTGTGGATGCCGCCGCAGCACGCACGGTTTCCGTGTGGCAGGAAAAGCGCCGAGGTTGTTTCGGTTGTTGAGAAATTCAGAATAACCCATCGAAAACGCCAGGTTTTTCGATGGTGGGCGCGACAGGGATTGAACCTGTGACCCCACCCGTGTGAAGGGTGTGCTCTCCCGCTGAGCTACGCGCCCGTCCGCTTGGCCGTCGCGCGCCGGTCCGGTTTCGGTCGAAGACCGCTTCCCGCCGCGCGCCGCCTTGCGAAAGTGCCGCGATATAAGGGAGCCCCGGCGCCCAAGTCAAGGACGTATCGGCGAGGTTTCAGCGCGCGAGCGCGGCCATCAGCTCCTGCGTCATCTCCAGCGTCAGCTCGTCGAAATGCGAGATGACGCGCGAGGGCGCGAATTCGCGGACGGGACGGTCGGTATAGCCGAAGTCTACGGCGACGACCGGGATGCCGGCCGCCTTGGCAGTGTCGATGTCGGTGCGCGAATCGCCGACCATGATCGCGCGCGCCGGGTCGCCGCCCGCCACGCGGATCGTCTCGGTCAGGTGGCGCGGGTCGGGCTTGCGGAAGGCGAAGGTGTCGGCGCCGCACACCGCCGAAAAGCGCGGGGCGAGGTCGAGCGCCCCGATCAGCGCCGTCGACAGCCGCTCGTACTTGTTGGTGCACACCGCCGCCGCGTAACCGGCGGCCTCCAGCCGGTCGAGCGCGGCAAGCACGCCGGGATAGGGCCGCGAGCCGCCCGGTATGTTGCCGCTGTAGTGGTCGAGGAACACCGCCTGCAACTCGTCCAGCCGCGCCGTGGTCAGCGTCCGCTTCTGCGCGGCGAAGGCGCGCTCGATCATCACGCGCCCGCCCATGCCGACGAAGCGGCGCAGCTCGTCAGGCGCGGCGCGTTCCAGCCCGGCGAAGCCCAGGCAGTGGTTGAGGCTGTCGAGCAGGTCGGGCGCTGTGTCGATCAGCGTTCCGTCGAGATCGAAGACGACGATGGGGCGTGGCATGGCGGGTCCGTTGCGCTGGGGAGGCCGAAGGCCCTGCGATACCCCTTGCGGCCGGCGGGGGCAAGGTCGCGACGACAGGGGTCTTTGCCCGGCGCGGCAAAGCTGGTAGGACGCCGCAGGACTTCGCAGGGCGGAGCACATGGACGCAAGACAGATGAAGATCGAGGCCGCGCGCGCCGCGCTCTCCCATGTGGAGGACGGCATGCGGCTGGGCATCGGCACCGGCTCCACCGCCGAGGAGTTCGTGCGGCTGCTTGCCGCGCGCATCGGCGAGGAGGGGCTTTCCGTCACCGGCGTGCCGACCTCGGAGCGCACGGCCGAGCTGTGCCGGGCGCTGGGCGTGCCGCTGGCGACGCTGGACGAGATGCCGGAGCTCGACCTCACCGTCGACGGCGCCGACGAGATCGATCCCGCCCTTTCGCTGGTCAAGGGCGGCGGCGGCGCGCTGCTGCGCGAGAAGATCGTGGCGGCGGCCTCGGCGCGGATGATCGTCATCGCCGACGCCTCCAAGGTGGTCGCCACGCTCGGCCGCTTCCCGCTGCCCATCGAGGTCAACCCGTTCGGCCTGCGCGCCACCGAGGTCGCCATCGCCAGGGCGGCCGCGCGGCTCGGCCTCGACGGCCCGCTGGTCCTGCGCATGGACGGGGAAAAACCCTTCGTCACCGACGGTGGCCACTACATCATCGACGCATCTTTTGGCCGCATTCCCGATACACAAGCGCTCGGCGATGCCCTCCACGCCATTCCCGGCGTGGTCGAGCACGGCCTCTTCATCGGACTGGCGGACGCCGCCATCATCGCGGCCGCCGACGGCGTCAGAACGTTGCGCGCCGCAAGCTAAATCAAGGAGTCTCGACGCCCATGAACCTCGCCTCCCGTTCCCGCCGCCTCGTTGCCGCCTTCGGGGCGCTTGCGCTCGTGGTCGCCGCCGGCCTGCCGGCGGCCGCGCAGGACATCGCCGAATCGCACCTTTCGGCCGCCCGCGCCGCGCTCCAGGCGCTCAAGGCCACCGAGGAGTTCGACATCATCCTGCCGAGCGCCGCGCAGGCGCTGAAGAGCGAGCTGATCCAGAAGAACCCCGACCTCCAGGAGCTGATCATCGAGGTGGTGGACCAGACGGCCTTCGCGCTCGCCGTGCGCCGCGGCGACCTCGAGCGGGAGGCGGCGACCATCTACGCCCGCACCTTCTCCGAGACCGAGCTGAGCGAGATTTCCGCCTTCTATACCTCGTCGACCGGCAAGAAGCTGCTGAACGAAGGCGCGAACGTCACCCGCGGGGTGTTGCAGGCCGCCGACATCTGGCAGCGCGGCATCGCGCGCGATCTCGCCCAGCAGGCCGGCGAGGAGATCGCCAGGCGCGTCGCCGCCAGCCAGCCGCCGCAGGGCGAGGCCGAGGGCGGCGGCGAAGAAGGCGCCGCGCAGGAATAGGCCGCGGCAGCCGCCGCCGGCAAGCACCAACGAGCCCGGCCCCGCGCGGCCGGGCTTTCCTTTTGCTTTTCGAATGCATAGGTGTGTCGCATCGCTTCCGGGGAGCCCGCCATGCCTGACTTCGACTACGACCTCTTCGTCATCGGCGGCGGCTCGGGCGGCGTGCGCGCCGGCAGGCTGGCCGCGGCCATGGGCAAGCGCGTGGCCATCGCCGAGGAGTACCGCTTCGGCGGCACCTGCGTTATCCGCGGCTGCGTGCCCAAGAAGCTGTTCGTCTACGCCTCGCAGTTCCCGGAGCATTTCGAGGACGCGGCCGGCTACGGCTGGAGCGTGGGCGAGACGCGGTTCGACTGGCCGACGCTGGTCGCCAACAAGGATCGCGAGATCGCCCGGCTGGAGGGTCTCTACCGGCGCGGGCTGGAGAATGCGGGCGCGACGGTTCTTCAAAGCCGCGCCGTGCTGGAAGGGCCGCACACGGTGCGCATCCTGGCGCAGGACCGCACCGTCACCGCCCGCCACATCCTGATCGCCACCGGCGGCCGGCCGAGCCCGCATCCGGCGCTGCCCGGCTTCGAGCACACCATCACCTCGAACGAGGCGTTCCACCTGGAAACGCTGCCCCGCTCCATCGCCATCGCCGGCGGCGGCTACATCGCGGTCGAGTTCGCCAACATCTTCCACGGGTTGGGCGTCGAGACCACGCTGGTCTATCGCGGCAAGGAGATCCTCGGCCGCTTCGACATGGACATGCGCCGCGGCCTGCACGCGGCGATGGAGGCCAAGGGCATCCGCATCGTGACCCACGCCATCGCCCACGGCGTCGACAAGCGCGAGGACGGCCGCCTCGACATCGCGCTGTCCAACGGCGAGACGCTGAGCGTGGGCGCGTTCATGCTCGCCATCGGCCGCACGCCCAACACCGAGGGGCTGGGGCTGGAGGCCGCCGGCGTGGAGACCGGCCCGGCGGGCGAGATCGTGGTCGACGACTTCTCGCGCACCAGCGTCGAGACCGTCTACGCCGTCGGCGACGTCACCAACCGCGTGCAATTGACCCCGGTCGCGATCCACGAGGCGATGTGCTTCGTCGACACCGTGTTTCGCGGCAAGCCGACCAAGCCGGATTTCGACGCCATCGCCACGGCGGTGTTCTCGCAGCCCGAGATCGGCACCGTGGGTCTCTCCGAGGACGAGGCGGCGCGGCGCTTCGAGGAGCTGGAGATCTTCCGCGCCGAGTTCCGGCCGATGCGCCACACGCTGTCGGGCCGCCAGGAGCGGATGGTCATGAAGCTGGTGGTCGACGCCGCCTCGCGCCGGGTGCTGGGCGCGCATGTGCTGGGGCCGGACGCCGGCGAGATGGCGCAGCTTCTCGGCATCGCGGTCAAGGCGAGGCTCACCAAGGACGATTTCGACGCCACCATGGCCGTCCACCCCAGCGCGGCCGAGGAGCTGGTGACGATGTACCAGCCGACCTATCGCGTCAGGAACGGCGAGCGGGTCTGAGCGGCCCGCCCGCCGGTCCGCCTCACAGGACGGTTCCGGCCAGCACCAGCGCCGCCACCGTGAAGTAGATGGCAAGGCCGGTGACGTCGACCAGCGTCGCCACGAACGGGGCCGAGGCGCTGGCCGGGTCGAAGCCGATGCGCTTCAGCGCGAAGGGCAGCATCGAGCCGGTCAGCGAGCCGAAGGTGACGATGCCGACCAGGGCGAGCCCGACCGTGGCCGCGATCAGGTGCCAGTAGGGGCCGTAGTCGTAGAGGCCGAGATACTGCCAGGCCACGATGCGCGCCACCCCGACCAGGCCGAGCATGGCGCCGAGCACGAGGCCGCTCGGCAGCTCGCGCAGCGCCACCCGCCACCAGTCGGCGAGCGTGATCTCGCGCAGCGCCATCGCCCGGATGACCAGCGAGGTCGCCTGCGAGCCGGAATTGCCGCCCGAGCTCATGATGAGCGGGATGAACAGCGTCAGCACGATGGCCTTCTCCAGCGCGACCTCGTAGTGCTGCATGACGCTCGCCGTCAGCATCTCGCTGAGGAACAGCGCGCACAGCCAGCCGCCGCGCTTGCCGATCATCGAAAGGAAACCCATCCTCATATAGGGCTCGTCCAGCGCCTCCATGCCGCCGAAGCGGTGCGCGTCCTCGGTGCCTTCCTCGATCATGGTGTCCAGCACGTCGTCGACGGTGACGATGCCGACGATCCGGCCGTCCTCGACCACGGGCACGGCGAGCAGGTCATATTTGCGGATCGTATGCGCCACCTGCTCGACATCCGTCAGCGGCGGCACCGTGACGGGCGAGCGCTCCGGCGCGATGTCGCCCAGGCGCGCTTGCGGGTCGGCGGCGATCAGCCGCCTGAGGCCGAAGGCATGCAGCAGCGCCCGGCTTTCGGGATCGACGACATAGATGGCGTAGACGGTCTCGCGGCTGCGCTCGACCTGGCGGATATGGTCGAGCGTGCGCGCCACGGTCCAGTGCGGCGGCACGCTGACATATTCGGTCGTCATGATCGAGCCGGCGCTGCCCTCGGGATAGCCGAGGATCGCCGTCAGCGCGCGGCGCAGCGGCGGCGTCATGGCGTGCAGCAGCTGCGCGCGCGCCGGCTCGCCGATGGCGCGCAGCACGTCGGCGGCGCGGTCGGCCGACATCGCGCCCAGAAGGTCGACGGCCCGCTCGCGCGGCAGCGCCGCGACCAGTTCGGACGCCCCGTCGAGCTCGGGCTGGTCGAGGATCTCGGCCGCGCGTTCCAGCGGGGCCTCTTCCAGCAGCCGCAAGGCAAGCGCGCGCGGCTCCCGGTTCAGGGCTTCGACGGCATCGGCGGCGTGGCCGCTGGCGAGGATGCGGGCGATGGCGGCGGCGTCGCCGCCGGCGAGGACGTATTCGTTCATGGCTTGCTCCATTGCCGCCGCCGGCCGGAGCGAGCCTTCAGGGTCGCGTCAGGCGGACGGCGGGTTTCTTCGACTGCAACTGTCGCCTGACATGGCGGGTTCGACCTTTCTGCCCGCGGGTTTCGTTCGGGCCGCGAGCGGGGCGAACCATAGGCCGCCGCCGCGGCAAGTCAACCGCCGGCAGGCGCGCGGCAGGGCCTCCGCCGCCCTAGCGGCGGTCGCCCGGCGTCATCGCCTCGCCGGCCAGCAGCCAGCGCACCAGCGGCGGCCATAGCGTCCGGGCGAAGCGCGAGCGGAAGAAGCCGAGATGGCCGATCGGCGCGCCGCCGCCGTCCTGCGGCGAAAGCCACCGCTGCTCGATCCGCGCGTTGGGGTGGCGCGCCGCGAAGTCGGCCACGCCGCGCGGCGTCGCCCAGCGGTCGTCGGTGAGGCCGATGACGAGGATCGGCAGCCTGACCCCGGCGAAGCGCGCCGTCTCGGGCGTGCCGGGATCGTCGAAGAAATAGTTCCTCATGCGGCACCAGCGCGCCCAGTCGCGGAAGCACGAGCCCGGGATCGGCTCGCCGATGCCGAGCCAGCGCGGCGTGTCGCGGAACAGGAAGGAGACGGGCACGCCGACGAGGTTCATGCGGGCCCATGCCTGGCGGTCGTCGAGGTGGCCGAAATAGGCGGTCATGGTCGCCACCATCGCATAGCGCTCGAAGCGGTCTGCCGTGCCCGACAGGCCGAGCGCGTGGCCGCCATAGGACTGGCCGACGCCGACGATCGGGTGGCCCGGCGCCACCGCCTCCAGCGCCGCGAGCGCGGCGGGAAAGTCGATCAACGCCCAGTCCTTGTAGCCGATGCGCCGCCGCCAGCCCCGCGGCCGCGGCGAGGCGCCGGTGCCGCGATAGTCGTAGGTCAGGACGGCGCGGGCGCCGGCCACGGCCAGCGCGCGGGCGAAGCCGGCGTAGAAGGCCTGCGGCACGGCGGTCGCCGAGGAGACCAGCACCAGCGGGCCGTCGCCGTCGCCCTCGAACAGCGTGCCGCCGAGCGGAAAGCCGTCCGCGGCGGCAAACGCCAGCGGGGTCTCGCGCACCGCCTGCCGCGCGGCGTCGGCCTCGGCGGGCGCGGCCGGCGCATCGTGCGTCCCGGCCTGTGCGGCGGCGGCGGGCGACGTGTCGGGGCGGGGTTTGGGCATCGCGTCCTCCCGGTCGAAGCCTTGATCTTGGCCGCAGGCTACCATTGACGCTTACGTCAAAGTCAAGATGCGGGCGAGACGATGCCGGCTAGACGATGGCGGCGCGGGCGACGGAAAAGCGGGCGCGCGAGGGCGGCCCGCGCGCCTGCATCGAAGTGTTGGCTTGCGCTGCGGCGGAAAGCGGGGTGGAATAAAAGGGCCGTCTGGTGTAAGCAGCCGCGGTCCCGAAGGTCCGGGTCTTGCGGGCGAAGGCAGCCCGCCTGTGACGTGAATGGTGCGACGATGACGACGAAATGGTCCCCGAGTTCGTGGAGAGGCAAGCCGATCCAGCAGGTTCCGGCCTATCCGGACGCGGAGGCGCTCGCCGAGACCGAGCGTCAGCTCGCCACCTATCCGCCGCTGGTCTTTGCCGGCGAGGCGCGCAAGTTGAAGCGCCAGCTCGCCGCCGTCGCCAGCGGCGAGGCGTTCCTGCTCCAGGGCGGCGACTGCGCCGAGAGCTTCGTCGAGCACGGCGCCGACAACATCCGCGACTTCTTCCGCGTCTTCCTGCAGATGGCGGTGGTGCTGACCTATGCCGGCGCGCAGCCGGTGGTGAAGGTCGGCCGCATCGCCGGCCAGTTCGCCAAGCCGCGCTCGTCCGACACCGAGACCAAGGACGGCGTCGCGCTGCCGTCCTACCGGGGCGACATCATCAACGGCATCGAGTTCGACGAGAAGTCGCGCGTGCCGGACCCGGCGCGCCAGCGCATGGCCTACCGCCAGGCGGCGGCGACGCTGAACCTGCTGCGCGCCTTCGCGCAGGGCGGCTATGCCAGCCTGGAGAACGTACACAAGTGGATGCTGGGCTTCGTGGCCGACAGCCCGCAGGCCGGCCGCTACGAGGCGCTGGCGTCGCGCATCACCGAGACCATCGACTTCATGCGCGCCGTCGGCATCACCTCGGAGACCCATGCCGCGCTTCGCGAGACCGATTTCTACACCAGCCACGAGGCGCTGCTTCTGGGCTACGAGGAAGCGTTGACGCGCGTCGACTCCACCTCCGGCGACTGGTACGCCACCTCCGGCCACATGATCTGGATCGGCGACCGCACCCGCCAGCCCGACCACGCCCATGTCGAATACTGCCGCGGCATCAAGAACCCGCTCGGCCTGAAGTGCGGCCCCTCGCTGGAGGCGGACGGGCTGATCCGGCTGATCGACCTGCTCAACCCGGAGAACGAGCCGGGCCGGCTGACGCTGATCGCCCGCTTCGGCTCCGACAAGGTCGGCGAGCACCTGCCGAAGCTGATCCGCGCCGTCGAGCGCGAGGGCCGCAAGGTGGTGTGGTCGTGCGATCCCATGCACGGCAACACCATCACGGCGGCGGGCTACAAGACCCGGCCGTTCGACCGCATCCTCAAGGAGGTGCAGTCCTTCTTCGAGGTGCATCAGGCCGAGGGCACGCATCCGGGCGGCATCCATGTCGAGATGACGGGCAAGAACGTCACCGAATGCACCGGCGGGGCGCGCGCCATCCGCGACGAGGAGCTGCAGGACCGCTACCACACCCATTGCGACCCGCGCCTCAACGCCGATCAGGCGGTGGAGCTTGCCTTCCTGGTCTCGGACCTGCTGAAGAAGGGCAGGGCCGGGCAGCCGCGGAAGAAGGTGGCGAACGGCTGGTAGGTGGCCACGGCCGACGCCCTGAAGGCAGGGCCTTGGGGGATGGGGCCACGGGGGGTGGGGCCATGACGCCGTTTTCCGAGATCCGCGCCCGCGCCGAAGCCCGCAAGGGCGGCGCGGCCGCGCTCGCCTCCCTGCTGGGAGCCAGGCCCGACAACGCGGCCCTGGCCGGGGTGCCGGACGACCGCGTGCTTGCCGCGATCGCGCAGCGCATCTTCGCCGCCGGCTTCGTCTGGAGCGTCATCGAGAGTAAATGGCCGGGCTTCGAGGAGGCCTTCCTCGGCTTCGAGCCGAAGCGGCTCCTGTTCCAGCCCGACGATTTCTGGCACGACCTTGCCTCCGACGCCCGCATCGTGCGCAATCCGCAGAACATCCGCGCCGTGCGCGACAATGCCGCCTTCGTGGCGCGCGTGTCGGACGAGCATGGCGGCTTCGGCCGCTTCCTCAGCCGGTGGCCGGCCGACGACCAGATCGGCCTGATGGCGTATCTGGCCAGGAACGGCAGCCGGCTCGGCGGCAACACCGGGCCGTTCCTGCTGCGCTCGCTCGGCTGGGACGCCTTCATCCTGTGGAGCGACGTGGTGGCGGCCCTGCGCGACGCCGGCCTCGACATCGCCCGGAACCCGACCTCGAAGAAGGATCTGGCGAGGATCCAGGCGCAGTTCAACGCATGGGCGGCCGAGACCGGCCTGCCGCGCCTCCACATCTCGCGCATCCTGGCGCTTTCCATCGGCGCGAACAATCCGGTGGAGGAGCTGCGCACGCGGGCGGCGAGGCGCAACGTCCGCTGATCCGCGCGCTCCGTCACGCGCTGTCGCCGGGCAGCCCCTTTTCCACCATCGCCTCGAGACGCGCGAGCCGTTGCGAAATCGCCATCACCTCGGCGTGCATGGCCACGATCTCGCGGTGGCGCAGCGCGTCCATCTTCTCGTGCAGCGCCATGATCTCGATCTCGGCCTTGAGGTTCACCTCGTAGTCGTGGGCGGCGTCGGCGCGGTCGTGCGCGGCCTGCCGGTTCTGCGACATCATGATGACCGGCGCCTGCACCGCCGCCAGCATCGACAGCAGGAGATTGAGGAACACGAAGGGGTAGGGGTCGAAGGCGCGGCCGGCCAGAACCCACACGTTCACGCCCGCCCACAGGACGAGAAAGCCGAGGAAGCACAGGATGAAGGCCCACGAGCCGCCGACGCGCGCGATGGCGTCGGCCAGCCTTTCGCCGCGCGAGGCCGTGGCGACGCGGGCGCCGCGCACGTCGCGGGCCACCGGCTGCCGGTCGATCGCGCTTTGCAGCACGCGGTGCTCCGCCTCGCCGAGCCTGCCCCGCGGCAGCCAGCGAGAGGCAAGCTCGTCCACCGTCTTCGTCATCTCGTTCCTCCGCAAGGGCGCGCCGCATCTTTCCGCGTGTGCCGGCGGCGCGCAAGGGCCGGCCTCAACGCCATTGCCGCCCGGCGAAGGCCGCGCTACACGCATGCCATGACCAGAACAGCTCCCCCCGACAGCCTCCGCATTGCCGTCGCGCAACTGAATCCGACCGTCGGCGACGTCGCCGGCAACCTCGCCATGGCCAGGCGCGCGCGCGCCGAGGCCGCGGCCGCCGGCGCCGACCTCGTGCTGTTCACCGAGCTGTTCATCGCCGGCTACCCGCCGGAGGACCTCGTGCTGAAGCCCGCCTTCGTCGCGGCCTGCGAGCGCGCGGTGGCCGAGCTTGCCGCCGACACCGCCGATGGCGGGCCGGGCGTCGTCGTGGGCACGCCGCTGCGCCGCCCGAGCGGCCTGCACAATTCCGTCGTCGTGCTCGACGGCGGTCGGCAGATCGCCGAGCGCTACAAGCTCGACCTGCCGAACTACGGCGAGTTCGACGAGAAGCGCGTGTTCCAGCCGGGGCCGGACATGCCGGGCCCGGTCAATTTCCGCGGTGTGCGCCTCGGCCTGCCGATCTGCGAGGACGTCTGGGGCGACCTCGGCGTCTGCGAGACGCTGGCCGAGAGCGGGGCCGAGCTTCTGCTGGTGCCCAACGGGTCGCCCTATCATCGCGGCAAGGTCGACGTGCGCCAGCAGGTCGTCGTCCGCCAGGCGATCGAGAGCGGCCTGCCGATCCTCTACGCCAACCAGCTTGGCGGACAGGACGAGCTCGTCTTCGACGGCGCCTCCTTCGCGATCAATGCCGATCGCTCGCTCGCCTTCCAGATGCCGCAGTTCGAGGCGGCGGTCGCGCTGAGCGCATGGAAGCGCGAGGGGGAAGGCTGGCGCTGCGTCGAGGGGCCGCTCGCCGTCGTGCCGGAGACGGAGGAGGCCGACTACCGCGCCTGCATGCTCGGCCTGCGCGACTATGTCGACAAGAACGGTTTTCGCGACGTGGTGCTGGGCTTGTCCGGCGGCATCGACTCGGCGATCTGCGCGGCGCTTGCCGTCGACGCGCTGGGGGCGGCGCGCGTGCGCTGCGTGATGATGCCCTATCGCTACACCTCGCCGGAATCGCTCAAGGACGCGCAGGATTGCGCCGACGCGCTCGGCGTGCGCTACGACATCGTGCCGATCTTCGAGCCGGTCGAGGGCTTCTTCTCGGCGCTCGCGCCGCTGTTCCAGGGCGAGGTCGAGGGCGTGACGGCGGAGAACCTGCAATCGCGCGCGCGCGGCACCATCCTGATGGCGATCTCCAACCGCTTCGGCTCGATGGTCGTGACCACCGGCAACAAGAGCGAGATGTCGGTCGGCTACGCCACGCTCTACGGCGACATGAACGGCGGCTTCAACCCGATCAAGGACCTCTACAAGATGCAGGTCTACGCGCTGTCGCGCTGGAGGAACGAAAACGTGCCGCAGGGCGCGCTCGGCCCCGGCGGCGTGGTGATCCCGCGAAACATCATCGACAAGGCGCCCTCGGCCGAGCTGCGGCCCGACCAGACCGACCAGGATTCGCTGCCGCCCTATCCGGTGCTCGACGACATCCTCGAATGTCTGGTCGAGGGCGAGATGGGCGTGGACGACATCGTCGCGCGCGGCCACGACCGCGGCACGGTGCACCGGGTCGAGCACCTGCTCTACATCGCCGAATACAAGCGCCGGCAGGCCGCCCCCGGCGTCAAGATCACGAAGAAGAACTTCGGCCGCGACCGCCGCTATCCCATCACCAACCGTTTTCGCGACAGGGCATGAGCCGGAAGATGCACATATGAGCGTGACCGTCCGCTTCGCGCCGTCGCCCACCGGCTTCATTCACATCGGCAATGCGCGCACGGCGCTGTTCAACTGGCTGTTCGCGAAAAAGCACGGCGGCCGCTTCGTCCTGCGCTTCGACGACACCGACGTTGCGCGCTCGAAGGCGGAATATGCCGACCAGATCGAGAAGGACCTCGCCTGGCTCGGCATCCGGCCCGACCTGGCCGTGCGCCAGTCCGACCGCTTCGCGCTCTACGACGCGGCGGTGGAGAAGCTGAAGGCGGCCGGCCTGCTCTATCCCTGCTGGGAGACCGCCGAGGAGCTGGAGCGCCGCCGCAAGATCAGGCTGTCGCGCCGGCTGCCGCCGGTCTACGGCCGCGAGGCGCTGAGGTTGACGCAGGAAGAGAAGGCGGCCCGGGAGGCCGAGGGGCGCAGGCCGCACTGGCGCTTCCTGCTGCCGAATTTCTCCGGTGACCCGTTCTCGCCGGTGCGCACCGAGGTGCATTGGGACGATCTCGTGCGCGGGCCGCAGACGGTCGATCTGGCGTCGATGTCCGATCCGGTGCTGGTGCGCGAGGACGGCTCCTACCTCTACACGCTGCCCTCGGTGGTGGACGACATCGAGCTCGGCATCAGCCACGTCATCCGCGGCGACGACCACGTGACCAACACCGGCGCGCAGATCGCGCTGTTCCGGGCGCTTCAGGCCGCGCCGCCGGCCTTCGGCCACCACAACCTGCTCACCGCCGTGTCGGGCGAGGGCCTGTCGAAGCGCAGCGGCGCGCTGTCGATCATGAGCCTCGCCGGGGAGGGCATCGAGCCGATGGCGGTCGCCTCGCTCGCCGTCCTGATCGGAACGTCGGAAAGCGTGTCGGCCGCGCGCTCGATGGACGCGCTCGCCGAACGCTTCGACCCGGCCGCGACCTCGAAATCGGCGGCGAAGTTCGACCCCGCCGAGCTTGCCGCGCTCAACCGGGCGCTGGTTCACGCCATGCCGTTCGTCGAGGTCGAGGAACGGCTCGCCGCCCTCGGCATCGCGGGCGACAAGGCCGAGCCCTTCTGGCTCGCCGTGCGCGGCAATCTCGACCGCGTGGCCGACGCCGGGCCGTGGTGGCGGATCGTGCGCGAAGGCCCGCGGGAGAAGCCGGCATTGTCGGCAGAGGATGCCGCCTTCGTGTCCGCCGCCTTCGACGCGCTGCCGCCCGAACCGTGGGACGCCACGACATGGAAGCTGTGGACCGACCGCGTGAAGGCGGCGACCGGCCGCAAGGGCAGGGCGCTGTTCATGCCGCTGCGGCTTGCGCTTACCGGGCGCGAGCAGGGGCCGGAGCTAGCCGATCTGCTGCCGCTTCTGGGTCGGGAAGGAACGCTGGCCCGACGACCCTGACCTGGCGGTCCGCAGGCCGTTCGCCCGGTTTGTCGGTCCTTGCCGCCGGCATCGGCGTCGCCAGCCGCTTGAGCGCCGCTGCGTCGAGCCCGCCCTCGCGGGTCGCCAGCGTCTCGGGATCCTCGGCCGGGTCCGGCCGGGCCGAAGGCTGCGGGATGGCCGCCGTCAGCGTCGCATCGCCCGCCCGCGCGTCCTGGCCGGTCGCGGCCTCGTTGCTTTCGTAGTCGCCGCCGATGGTCTGGAAGCCGCGCGCGGCCTGCGCGGCCGCGCCGCAGCCGCAGCCCGCCGGAACCGACGCCCCCGGCTTCTTGTAGAGGAAGGCCGTGTCCATCTCGCGATAGGGCAGGCCGGTGGCGGCCGAGACCATGTCCTGCGGCTCCTCGCCCGAGACGCGGTGATAGTGCAGCTCGACCTGCGTGCCCGGGCACATGGCCTGGCACGCCTTGCCGTCGCGCTCGAACGCGGCCTGCGACACCGACCATGAGATCGGGAAGTAGTAGCCGTCGCAGGTGCGCACGCACAAGGTGCGGAAATTGCCGGAGAGGCTGCCGGCGCGCGGCGCGGCGGGGAAGGCGGCCGTGCCGGACCGCACTTGCGTCGGCGGCGCGGCCCGCGTCGGCGCGCGGCAATCGTTGACGTCGAGCGCGGTCATGATGCGGGCGCGCTCGCGCCTTCCATCGCCGCTTCCGGCAAGCTGCCCGCGCTTGCGCTGCAACTGCGACAGGTTCCTATCCATGCGCGCCAGCGTGGCGTTGAGCTCGCCGCAGAAGGCGACCGCCCCGCCCATGACGGCGAAGCCGCAGCCGGCCCGCCGCGCCTGCGCGCGGGCCCTGGCGATCTGGTCGCGCTGGCGCGCGATGGCGTCGTCGTAGCGCTTCACCTGCGCCGGCGACGCCCGCCCGCCGGCCGGCAGCGCCGCAAGCTGGGCTTCGAGCTGGCGGCAGACGCGCGTTGCGGGCTCCGCGGCGGCATCCGGCACGAAGGCCGCCAGCAGCGCGACGGCGAAAGCCTGCCGTGCCGTGCGCCCGATCCGATCGAGGATGCCGCCCGTTGCCATGGTGGAGCCATAGCACGGCGCGGTTAACCGCCTGTTTACGCTGACGCCGCCCCGGTCTCCGCGCGCGCGGCCGCTTCCACTACGGCCAGCGCCGTCATGTTGACGATGCCGCGCGAGGTCACCGACGGCGTCAGGATGTGCGCCGGCCGCGCCGTGCCGAGCAGGATCGGCCCGACATGCAGCGCCTCCGTCAGCGTCTTGATGGTGGTCAGCGCGATGTTGGCTGCGTCGAGGTTGGGGAAGACGAGGAGGTTGGCCTCGCCCTCCAGCGTCGAGTGCGGATAGACGCGCTGGCGCAGCGCGGGCGTCAGCGCGGCGTCGCCGTGCATCTCGCCGTCGGCCTCGAGGTCGGGCGCGATCTCGCGCAACAGCGCGGCCGCCTCGCGCATCTTCAGCGCGCTCGGCGTGTCGTGCGAGCCGAAATTGGAATGCGACAGCAGCGCCGCCTTCGGCGTCAGGCCGAAGCGGCGGATCTGCTCGGCCGCCAGCACCGTCGCCTCGGCGATCTCCGCCGCGGTCGGGTCGAGGGTGACGTAGGTGTCGGTGAGGAAGACGACGCCGCGCTGCGAGATCAGCATCGACAGCGTCGAAAGCTCCTCCACGCCCCCGCGCCGGCCGATGATGAGGTCGACATTGCGCAGGTGCCGGTCGTAGCGGCCTTCGAGCCCGCACAGCATGGCGTCGGCCTCGCCGCGCATCATCGCCAGCGCCGCGATCACCGTGGTGTTGGTGCGCACCATGGTGCGGGCGGCCTCCTGGGTGATGCCGCGCCGGCCGGCGAGCCGCACCAGAAGCTCGACATAGTCGCGGTAGCGCGGGTCGTCCTCGGGATTGACGATCTCGAAGTCGTCGCCCGGCCTGATCTTCAGGCCGTAGCGCTTCAGCCTGGTCTCGATGACGTGCGGCCGGCCGATCAGCGTCGGCCTGGCGATGCCTTCCTCCAGCACCACCTGGGCGGCGCGCAGCACGCGCTCGTCCTCGCCGTCGGCATAGACCACGCGCTTGGCGGCGGCGTTGCGGGCCGCCGAGAACACCGGCTTCATGATCAGGCCGGAGCGGAAGACGAAGCGGTTCAGCCGGTCGAGATAGGCCGCCATGTCCTCGATCGGCCGCGTGGCGACGCCGCTTTCCATGGCCGCGCGCGCCACCGCCGGTGCGATGCGCAGGATGAGCCGGGGGTCGAATGGCGAGGGGATGAGGAAATCCGGCCCGAAGATCGGCGTCTCGCCGGAATAGGCGCGGGCGGCCACGTCCGACGGCTCCTCGCGGGCGAGCGCGGCGATGGCGCGCACCGCCGCCACCTTCATGTCCTCGTTGATCGCGGTGGCGCCGACGTCGAGCGCGCCGCGGAAGATGTAGGGGAAGCACAGGACGTTGTTGACCTGGTTGGGGAAGTCGGACCGCCCCGTGCAGATCATGGCGTCGGGGCGCGCCGCCCGGGCCGCGTCGGGCATGATCTCCGGCACCGGGTTGGCGAGCGCCAGCACCAGCGGCCGCTCCGCCATGTGGGCCAGAAGCTCCGGCTTGAGCACGCCCGCCGCCGACAGGCCGAGGAAGACGTCGGCGCCGCCGATCACGTCGGCCAGCGCGCGCGCGTTCGTGTCCTTGAGGAAGGGTTCCTTCCAGCGGTCCATCTCCTCGACGCGGCCCTTGTAGGCGACGCCGTGGCGGTCGGTGACCCAGATGTTCTCGTGCCTGGCGCCGAGCGAGACGAGGAGGTTGAGGCAGGCGAGCGCCGCGGCGCCCGCGCCCGAGGTGACGATCTTGACGTCGTGGATGGACTTGCCGGCCAGCTCCAGCCCGTTGAGCACGGCGGCCGCCACGATGATGGCGGTGCCGTGCTGGTCGTCGTGGAAGACGGGAATCTTCATCCGCGCCTTCAGCCGCTCCTCGATCTCGAAGCACTCGGGCGCCTTGACGTCTTCCAGGTTGATGCCGCCGAAGGTCGGCTCCAGCGCCGCCACCGTCGAGACCATCAGGTCGATGTCGGGGGCGTCGACCTCGATGTCGAACACGTCGATGCCGGCGAACTTCTTGAACAGGACCGCCTTGCCCTCCATCACCGGCTTCGACGCCAGCGCGCCGATGTCGCCGAGGCCGAGCACCGCCGTGCCGTTGGACACCACCGCGACGAGGTTGGCGCGGGCGGTGTAGTGCGCGGCCGTCGCGGGATCGTCGCGGATGGCCAGGCACGGCGCGGCCACGCCCGGCGAATAGGCGAGCGCCAGGTCGCGCTGGTTGCCGAGCGGCTTGATGGCCCGGATTTCGAGCTTACCCGGCGCCGGATAGCGATGGTAGAACAGCGCGGCCTCGTCGAGGTCGGAGGAAACAGTTTTCGTGTCCGCGTTCATCGCTCTCGCCCTCCCGCTTGCCTGAATCAGTCTTCTAGCACGGTCCGGCGGACAGGCCAGACCGAAACGGCCGGCAGCCCGGCGCGGGGTGGGTTTCCTTGTTTCGTCCCATTCGTTCGACTATAGACCCGCGACGACCGAACGGGGCGACGGAAGGGCCATATCGCGCATGTCTTCGACGCACTATTTCGACCTGCCGCGGCTGCGCAACGTGTCGCCGCGCGCCGTGGTCGCCTGCGCGCTGCTTTTCGTCGTGGGGATGGCGCTGCTCGGCAGCCTGAAGATGGCGGGCGCGTTCTACATCGTCTCGCTCGTCCTCGGCCTGTATCTCCTGTGGCGGCTTCCGCGCACGCAGATCGTGGTTCCTCCGGCGGTGCGGCTCTATCTCGGCTTCTACCTCGCCTTCTTCGCGCTGGTCGTCGCCCATGTCGTCGTCTTCTCCGCCTCGACCAGCAACATCGATCAGGTGTCGCGCATCGGCCTCGGGCTGCTCAACGGCTTCACCTTCCTGGCGCTGTTCGGCTTCTCGCGCGACAGGCTGTTCGATTTCGTCGCGCTCGTGGCGGCGGCCCACGCGACCGTCGCCGTCGCGGTCGCGGTCTATCAGGGCGTGGATTTTTCGGCGTTCGGCCTCTCGGTCGCGCGCGCCCATGGCGTCACCAACCCGATTCCCTTCTCGGAGATGCTGCTCACCTCGGTCGGGCTGGTGGCGATCGCCATGGCCGCTCGCATCGACCCGCGCCGGTCGTGGGCCATGCTCGGCCTGCTCGCGCTGGTGATCGGGCTCGGCCTCTTCGCCGTTTTCCTGACCGGCACGCGCGGCACGCTGATCGGCTTCCTGCTCCTGCTTCCCCTGATGATGATCGCGCTGTTCGGGCGGATGACGCGATGGCTGGTCGTTGCCGTCGCCGTCCTGGCTCTCGCCGCGTGGCTGGCGGCGGCCCTCCTTCTGTTCGAGCGCGACCAGGGGGCGGGGCCGATGCTGCTCGACTTTCTCTCCACGGCCGGCGCGACGGAGCATCAGGAGGCGGGCATCGATGTCGAGGGGGCGGAGACGCCGAGATTCCGGGACGATTCGGTCGGCATCCGCCTCCAGCTCTGGATACTCGCGTTCGATCTGATCCGCGAGGCTCCGCTTCTCGGGCACGGGATCGACTCGTTCCCGGACGTGCTGCGCCGGCCGGAGCTGGGAGTGCCGGCCGATTCCGTGCTCTACGAGTTCAGCAACGTCCACAACCAGTATCTCGACATGACGATGAAGATGGGCCTTCTGGGCGCGGTGCTGTTCTTCGCGCCGCTCGCCGTGGCGTCCCTCGTCGGCCTGCGCATGGCGCTCGACCCGGCCGAGCGCGTCAAGGGGCTCGCGATCCTGTGGGCGGGCGGTTCCTATGCGATCTACGGGCTGACCCAGACCTTCTACGGCCACGCCTCCACCGCGCTGCACTTCAGCGTCTGTCTCGGCATGCTCATGTGGCTGGCGCCGGGCGGCCGCTACGGCGACATATGTCAGCGCCCCGAGACCGTCTCGTAATGGCGTGAGCGGCGGCCGCGCAGCGCGCCGATGACGCCGGCGGCCGCGCCGAAGGCGCGGGCGGCGCGCACCAGCGAGGCGCCGCCGTCGAAGACCGACTGAAGCGCGCGCACGCCGCCGCCCACGGCCTTGAACAGCACGATCCCGACGGAGGCGGCCGCCGCGCCGGGGCCGGCCTTCGGATATTTGGCGCGATGGCGCGCCAGCGCCTGGTCGCGGGCCCGGCGGAATTGGTAGGCGAGCGTCAGCCGCTCGCGCGGCCAGCTTTCGGAGGCGACGGCGTCGGGCGTCCAGCCGGTCCGACCGCCCGCCTTGCGCAGCGCCCGGAAGAAGGCCGTGTCCTCGCCGCCCGACAGCACGAGCGTCTCGTCGAAGCGCAGCCCCGTGCGCCGGATGAAGCCGAGGTCGGCGAGCCAGTTGCCGGTGGTGACGGTGACGCGGTCGTCGCGGCCTCGCGCGGCAAGGCGCCGCCCCCTTGCCTCGTTGTCGCGGCAACGCGCGGCGAGGCCGCGCCAGACCATGCGTTCGGCGGCCGTGGCGTCGGGCGGGGCCGGCTGGAGCCCCACCGGCCCGCCGACGAGATCGAGCCCGCGCCGGTTGGCCTCGCCCACCAGCTCGGCGAGCCATCGCGGCTCGGCCACCTCGTCGTCGTCGATGAAGGCCAGCGCATCGACGCCCATGGCGAGCGCGGCGTCGAGCGCGTTGTTGCGGGCCGACGCGATGCCGAGCCGTGGCTCCAGGCGCAAGGCGACGCGGCCGGGACCGACCGCATCGGCCAGTTCCGCGACGACCGGGGCGACCGTCTGGACGTCGTTGTTCTCCACGACGATGAAGCGGCAGTCGATGCCCGGCAGATCGAGGGCCGCGAGCGAGCGCAGCGCGGCGCGCAGCATTTCGGGCCTGCCGCGCGTGCAGACCGCCACGGCGACGCTGCGCAGGCCGGTTTGCCGCTCCTCCATCACCCGCCCGACCTTTCCCGTCGCCGCGGCGCCGCCGCTCAGCGCGCCACGACCCGGTGCCGCTGTTCTCCGAGCCCCTCCATGCCGAGCCGGACCTCGTCGCCGGCGCGCAGGAACTGCGGCGGCGACATGCCGAGCCCGACGCCGGGCGGGGTGCCGGTGGTGATGACGTCGCCCGGCTCCAGCACCATGAAGCGCGACAGGTAGGAAACGAGATGGGCGACGGGAAAGATCATCGTCGCCGTGCTGCCGGTCTGCCGGCGCTCGCCGTTGACGTCGAGGAACATGGACAGCGCCTGCGGGTCGGCGATCTCGTCGGCGGTGGCGATGAAGGGGCCGAGCGGGCCGAAGGTCGGCGCGCTCTTGCCCTTGATCCACTGGCCGGCGCGCTCCTTCTGGTATTCCCGTTCCGAGAAATCGTTGCACAGCGCGTAGCCGAGGACGTGGGAGAGCGCGTCCGCCTCCTCGACATAGTCGCAGCGCCGGCCGATCACCACCGCGAGCTCGACCTCCCAGTCGAGCTTGTGCGAACCGCGCGGCAGAAGGACATCGTCGTCGGGGCCGCAAAGCGAGCTCGGCGCCTTGGAGAACACGACCGGCTCCTTCGGAACCGCGGCGCCCGTCTCGGCCGCATGCTCGGCATAGTTGAGGCCGATGGCGATGAAATGGCCGACGCGGCTGAGCGGCGCGCCGATGCGCGCGCCGGCGGGCGCGGCGGGCAGGTCGGCGAGGTCGGCGCGGCCGAGCCTCTCCACCAGCGCCGGCGACACCGTCTCCGGCGTGAAGTCGGGCACCAGCGAGGACACGTCGCGGACCGTCCCGCCCGCGTCGATCACTCCGGGCCGTTCCTCGCCAGCCGCACCGAAACGTATGAGCTTCACTGTCTGCTTCCCTGTGTTGAGGTGTGAGGAGACCGGATGGGGTTTCTTAGCCGTGTTTTCCGGCTTCTGGAATATGCCGGGCAGCAAAAGCTATCCCCACAGCGCCGGCTCGGGCGGATGGACGAGCGATCCGCTGTAGGCAAGCGCGATGTCGCGGTCTCGCGCCAGAAGCAGCGGGCCGTCGAGATCGACGAAATCGGCGTCCTGCGCCAGGAGCACGGCCGGGGCCATGGCGAGCGAGGTGCCGACCATGCAGCCGACCATCACGCCGAAGCCGAGCCGGCGCGCCCGCTCGCGCAGATCGAGCGCCGCCGTCAGCCCGCCGGCCTTGTCGAGCTTGATGTTGACGGCGTCGTAGAGGCCGACGAGGCCGTCGAGGTCGCCGGCCGTGTGCGCGCTCTCGTCGGCGCAGACCGGAACCGCGCGGGAAATGGCGCGCAGCGCCTCGTCCCGGCCGGCCGGCAGCGGCTGCTCGATCAGCGCCACGCCGCAGCGCGCCGCGACGGCGAGGTGGCGGGCGAGGTTGTCCTCGCTCCAGCCCTCGTTGGCGTCGAGGATGATGCGGCTTTGCGGCGCGGCCGCCGCCACGGCCTCGATGCGGGCGGCGTCGTCCGGCGTGCCGACCTTGACCTTGAGCAGCGGCCGGCCGGCATGGAGGCGCGCCTGCGCCGCCATCGCCTCCGGCTCGCCGAGCGGGATCGTGTAGGCCGTCTCCAGCGGCCGCGGCGAGGCCGCGCCGATGCGCGCGGCCACCGCAACGCCCGCCGCCTTCGCCTCCAGGTCCCACAGCGCGCAGTCGAGCGCGTTGCGCGCCGCCCCCGGCTTCATCGCGGCAAGCAGCTCCTGCCGCGACATGCCGCGCGCGATGTCGCCGCGCATCGCCTCGATCGCGTCGCGCACGCTGTCCACGGTCTCGCCGTAGCGCGCATAGGGAACGCATTCGCCGCGCCCGGCATTACCGTCCTGCCCGATCGTGCAGGTCAGGACCGCGGCCTCGGTCTTCGAGCCGCGCGAGATGGTGAAGGCGGCCGCGAGCGCGAAACGCTCGGCCTCGACGGAAAGGGTGCGCACCATGCGGGAACTCCGTTCGCGGCGAAGGACGCGCGCGCCGCAAATTCGACAGCGGCGGCCCGACTCGCTATGAATCGCCCGATGTTGAGCAAAGAGCGCACGGAAGCAAGCGGAGACGAGCCGGCAGGGCGCGCGCGGTTGCCCGCCACGGCGCCCGCCATCGCCGTGCGCGAGGAGGCCGGGCGCGCCGTGGTGGCGCTCTCCGGCGTCTGGAACACGCGCTCGGTCCATCTGGTCGACAAGGACGTGCGGGCGCTGGAGGCGCAGGCTGCCGCCGGCGACACCGTGATCGACATTTCCGCCGTCTCGCGCATGGACACCGCCGGCGCCTGGCTGATCGAGCGCCTCGCCGCGGCAAGGCGCGCGGCGGGCGCGACGGTCGAGATCGCCGGCGCCTCGGCCGCCGCGCAGATCCTTTTGCCGGCGGTGCGGCCGGCGCTGGAGCAGCCGGGCGCGGCGCGGGAGAAGCCGCCCTTCATCGTCCTGCGCTGGCTGGAGAGCATCGGCCGCGCCACCGAGGGCGCATGGCGCGATTTCCTCTACGGCATGGACATCCTCGGCGCGGCGATCCGCGGCGCGCAGATGAAGCTGGGGCGCGGCCACGCCGTCAACCCCGCCGCCATCTTCCACCAGATCGACCGCATGGGCGTCGGCGCCATCCCCGTCGTGGTGCTGATCTCGGCCATCGTCGGCGCCATCGTCGCCCAGCAGGGCGCCTATCAGCTGCGCTGGTTCGGCGCCGAGATCTTCATCGTCGACCTCGTCGGCATCCTGTCGCTGCGCGAGCTCGGCGTGCTCCTGACCGCGATCATGGTCGCCGGCCGCTCCGGCAGCGCGATCACCGCCGAGATCGGCTCGATGAAGATGCGCGAGGAGATCGACGCGCTGAAGGTGATCGGGCTGAACCCGGTCGGCGTGCTGGTGTTCCCGCGCCTGGTGGCGCTGGTCGTCGCCGTGCCGTGCCTCACCGTCATCGCCGACGCGGCCGCGCTCGGCGGCGGCATGGTGGTGTGCTGGGTCTATTCCGGCATCGCGCCCGAGACCTTCATCGACCGGCTGCACGCCGGCATCGACCTGTCGACCATCTTCGCCGGCCTTATCAAGGCCCCTTTCATGGCTATCGTCATCGGCATCGTCGCCTCGGTGGAGGGCATGAAGGTCAGCGGCAGCGCCGAATCGCTCGGCCGCCACGTCACCGCCTCGGTGGTGAAGTCGATCTTCGTGGTCATCGTGCTCGACGGCCTGTTCGCCATGTTCTACGTGGCGATCGATTTCTAGGGCGGCCGATGGCGGGCGATACGGGAACCATCGAACGGACTGTTCCTCGCGCCGCGCCGGCGGGGCGGGAGATCGTGCTTTCCGTGCGCGACGTCACCGTCGCCTTCGGCGAGAAGGTGGTGCTCGACCATCTGTCGCTCGACGTCTATCGCGGCGAGATCCTCGGCTTTGTCGGCGCTTCCGGCACCGGCAAGTCGGTGCTCCTGCGCACCGTGCTCGGCCTGACGCCGAAGCGTTCCGGCAGGATCGCCCTGTTCGGACACGACGTGGACGAGCTGGACGAGGCCGACCGCATGGCCGTCGACATGCGGCTCGGCGTGCTGTTCCAGCACGGGGCGCTGTTCTCCGCCCTGACGGTGAAGGAGAACATCCAGGTGCCGATGCGCGAATATCTCGACCTGCCGCCGGCGCTGATGGACGAGCTCGCCATGCTCAAGCTGGAACTGGTCGGCCTGCCGGCCGACGCGGCCGACAAGCTGCCCTGGCAGCTTTCCGGCGGCATGATCAAGCGCGCGGGGCTGGCGCGGGCGCTGGCGCTCGATCCCGACATCGTCTTCCTCGACGAGCCGACCTCGGGCCTCGACCCGATCGGCGCCGCCGAATTCGACGAGCTGGTCGCCAAGCTGCGCGACACGATGGGCCTTACCGTCTACATGGTGACGCACGACCTCGACAGCCTGTTCTCCGTGTGCGACCGCATCGCGGTGCTGGGCAGGAAGCGGGTGCTGGTCGAGGGCACGATCGAGGACATGATGCAGGTCGAGGAGCCCTGGGTGAAATCCTACTTCCGCGGCAAGCGCGCGCGCCAGATCGACCTTCAGGCCAGAAAGACGGCGGGCTAGACAGCGATGGAGACACGCGCCAACTACGTCATCGTCGGCATCTTCACGCTGGTGACCGTCCTTGCCGCCTTCGGCTTCGTCTACTGGACGGCCGGCTTCGGCGATCGCGGCGAGGTGGCGACGCTGCGCTTCCGCATCCACGGCTCGGCGTCGGGGCTGGTGCGCGGCTCCGTGGTGCTGTTCAACGGCGTCAAGGTCGGCGACATCACCCGCGTCTATATCGACGTGTCCAACCCGTCGGTCGCCATCGCCGACGCCCAGGTCGACCGCCTGACCCCGGTGACGCGCTCGACGCAGGCCGATGTCGGCCTTGCCGGCCTGACCGGCCAGGCCAATATCGAGATGCGCGGCGGCAACCCGGCCGAGCCGAACCTGCTCGACCTCGCCGAGGCCGAGGACACTATCGCCGAGCTGACCGCCAACCCGTCGGCCGTCGCCAACCTGCTCGAAAGCGCGCAGAGCCTGTTCGTGCGCGCCGACGCGGTGCTGGCCGAGCTGGAGGGCTTCGCCACCGACGCGCGCGGCCCGCTGACCGAGACGATCAGGAACGTCGAGCGCTTCTCCGGGGCGCTGGGCGACAATGCCGACCAGATCGACGAGTTCCTCGCCAGCGTCGGCTCGCTGTCGCAGTCGCTGACGGCCGTTTCCGGCCGGCTCGATTCGACGCTCGCCGCCGCCGAGGAGCTGATCGGCGCGGTCGACCGCGAGCAGGTCAGGACCACCGTCGCCAACATCGAGCAGTTCACCACGCGCCTCAACGAGGCCAGCACCGATCTCGACGCCATCATGCGCGGCGTCGAGGAGAGCGTGGCGCAGATTGCCCAGTTCTCCGAATCGGCCAACAGGACGCTGGCGCGGGTCGACGCCGTCGTCGACAGCGTCGATCCGGCCTCGGTGCGCACGGCGCTGACCAATTTCGAGCAGGCGAGCACGACCGTCAACGCCGCCGTCAACGACATCGGCAAGGTGGCGCAGAAGGTCGGCAACCGCGCCGAGGACATCGACGCCATCGTCACCGACGCGCGCCAGCTCGCGGCCAGGCTGTCGCAGGCCTCCGAGCGGATCGACGGCATCCTCGTCAAGGTCGACGGCCTGCTCGGCTCCGACGAGGCGGGCGGGCTGATGACGGAAGCCTCCGACACGCTGAAGGCGTTCCGCGAGGTGGCCGACACGCTCAACGCCCGCATGGGCACCATCACCGACGGGCTGGCGCGCTTCTCCGGCCAGGGCCTGCGCGAGGTCGAGGCGCTGGTGCGCGACTCCCGGCGCTCGATCAACCGCATCGAGCGGGCGATCACCGACCTGGAGCGCAACCCGCAGCGCATCATCACCGGCGGGGCCGGCGCCGTGCGCGAGTTCGACGGAAGGTCGCGGCGTTGACATCGGCGCGCCGCCTCTCCAGAACGGAACGGCAATTGCCGCCGCATGGGGGATGCGGGGCGTCGGGACGAATCAGGCAGCGGCGGTGACGATGGTGCGCGCGAGGCTGGGAGCTTTTTTGCTGACCGCGATGGTGTTGCCGGGCTGCGCCGCGCTGCCGGGCGGCGGGCCTGCCCCGCTCGACACCTACGACCTTTCCGCCGCCCGCGTCGAGGCGGCCGGGCCGCGTCGCGGCCGCGTGCAGGTGCTGGTGGCCGAGCCCGGGGCGCTGAAGGCGCTCGACGGCGAGAGCGTCGTGGTGCGGCCGTCCCCGGCCTCCGTCGAGTTCCTGAAGGGCGCGCAGTGGGCCGACCGGCTGCCGCGTGTCGTGCAGGCGCGGCTGGTCGAGGCGCTTCAGGCCACGGGCAGGCTGGGCGGCGTCGGCAAGCCGGGCGAGGGGCTCGCCATCGACTATCAGGTCGTCACCGAGATCCGCGCCTTCGAGGTGCGCATGGACGGCGCGCCGCGCGCCGAGGTCTCGCTCTACGTCAAGCTGCTCAACGACCGCAACGGCGTGGTGCGCGCCGCGCGCGGCTTCACCGCGTCGACGCCGCTGGCCTCGGGCGGGGCGTCGGGCAACGACGCCTATGTCGCCGCGCTCGACCGCGCCTTCGCGCAGGTGCAGCGGGACCTCGTGGCCTGGGTGCTCGGCGCGCTCTGATCTCCCGGAAGGGAAGACCGATCCCGAAACGGACGAAGGCAGGCCTGGCGGCCCGCCTTCGGTGTTCTCGGGCGCCGTGGCGCGGCCGCTATTTCAGCCGGCCGCTGGCGTGGGCGAGCATCGTGTAGACCTTGCCGGTGTCCGAGGTGAGGTAGGTCTGCGTCATGATGTTGTCGCGGTCGTTGCGGCCGACATCCTGCAACAGCTTCTCGAAGTCGCGGCAGTAGCGGTCCACCGCGGCGCGGAACTCGCTGTCCGAGTTGTACTTGCGGCGGATCTCCTCGAAGGTCTGCTGGCCCTTGAGCGTGTAGAGCCGGCGCGTGAAGACGTTGCGCTCGCCGCGGCGGTAGCGGTTCCACAGCTCGATCGAGGCGTCGTGGTCGATGGCGCGCGCGATGTCGACCGAAAGCGAGTTGAGCGATTCCACGACATGCAGCGGCGAGCGCTCCGGCGCGGAAGCCGGACGCGCCGGCTCGGCGGCCAGATCCTCGCGCGAGGCGCCGCGCAGCAGGTCCTTCACCCAGCCGGGCGAGGGCGCCTGCTCCGGCTCGCGCACCGCCGCGGCGGCCTGGCTGCCGCGCAGCGGCGCATCGGCCAGCGGCGCGGACGCGGCGATGGCGGGCGAGAGCGGCGGCGGCGGGGTCAGCGTCGGCGCGGGCGCGGGCGCCGCCGGGGCGCGGCCCGGCTTGCGCTCCGAGGCGTCGAAGGCGCGGCCGGACTTGGCCACGATGTCGGCCAGTTCCTTCAGCGCGTTGATCTGCTCGCTGACGGCGCGGCGCATGGCCGTGGTCGACTGCTTCGTCTCCTCGGGCAGGTCCATCACGCCCTTCTTGACCTCGGCGCGGGTCTGCTCCAGCTCGGTGCGGATCGTGCCGGCGGTGCGGCGGATTTCCTCCGTCGCCTCGGCGAAGCGCTTCGCGGCCCCGTCCACGGCCTCGGCGATGGCGGCGCGGATCTGCTCGGTCGAGGTGCGGGTGCGCCCTTCCGCCTTCTCCAGCGCGCGGCCGACCAGATCCTCGAACGAGCGCATGACCTGCTCGATGTCCTGCGACTTGGCGACGAGGCCGCTGGCCAGGCTCTCCAGCGCCTGCCGGCGGCCGTCGAGCGTGGCGGCGAGGTCGTTCTGCGCCGAGCCGATCAGGTCGCTGGCCGATTGCAGGACGCGGGCGTGCTCGTCGAAGCGCGCGGCGATGCCGGCGATGTCCTTGAGCGTCGACGACGACAGGTCGGTCAGGCGGCCGGCATTGGCGTCGATGAGGCGCGCGGACGAGGCGAAGGACTGCGCCGCCTTCTCCGTGTTCGAGGCGAAGCGCTCGGCCGTGCTGACGATCTTGTCGTCGAGGTTGGCGAGGTTGCCGGCCGCCATGCCGACGAGCTGGTCGAGCCTGTCGTTCGAGGCCGCGAGCCGGTCGAGCAGGGTGTTGACGCTGTCGGACAGCGTGTTGGAGGCCGCGTCGACGGCGGTGAGCGTCTCGGCCGTGCGGGTGGCCAGCGCATTGACGAGCGCCGCGTTCTGCTGGCGCAGCCGCTCGGTGGCGCGCTCGGTGGCGTCCTCCAGGCTCTTCTGCAACTCGCCGCCGCTCTCGGCCAGGCGCTCGACCAGCGGCGAGGCGCGCTCGTCGAGGATGCGCGACAGCTCGCTGGAGCGGGCCGCGAGCAGGGCGTTGAGCTCGCGCGTCTTGTCGCCGATGGTGGCGGCCACCTGCGCGGTGGACTGGCCGATCCGGTCGCTGACGGCGTCGAACGTGCCGGCAAGCGCCTCGGCGCGGGCGGCGAGCTCGGCCTCGGCGGCCGCGACGTGCTCGTTCAGCTTCTGGCCGAGCTCGACCGCGCCGATGCCAAGCCGCTGCTCGGCATTGGTGATGCTGCCGTCGATGCGCGCGGCCAGGCTGTCCACCTGCTGGCCGAGCGCGGCGGCCGTCGTCTGCGTGCGGGCCAGGATGGCGTCCTCGGCATTGGCGAAGACCTGCGCGAACTCGGCCGCACGGCCGGCCATGCGGTGGTCGGCGGCATCGATGGAGGCGACGATGTCGGCGGCGCGGGCCGCAAACAGGCCCGAAGCGTTGTCGGCGTGGCTGCGAAGCTGCTCGCCGGCGGCCAGCGTACCCTCGGCGATGCGGCGCCCGGCGGCGTCGAACATCTGCTCGAACTCGCCGAGGCGCGCGCCCAGAGTCTGCGCCATCTCGCCGCCGCGGTCTTCGAGCGTGCGCGCGATCTCGCCGGTGCGCTCGCCGAGCGCCCGGGTCAGCTCGCCGGTGCGCTCGCCAAGCGTGCGGGCCAGCTCGCTGGTGCTGTTGCTGAGCGTCTGCGCCATCTCGGCCGTGCGCTCGCCGAGCGTCTGGGCCAGCTCGCCGGTGCGTTCGCCGAGCGTGCGCGCGATTTCCTCGGTGCGCACGAGAAGGCGGGCGTCGGCGTCGGCGGTGACCTTCTCGGCCTCCTCGCCGAGCGTGGCCGTCACCTCCAGCACCTTCTCGCGCAGCGAGCCGGCCAGCGCCACGGCGCTGTTCTCCAGCGCGCCGCGGACATTGTCGACGCCGATGCGCAGCGCGTTCTCCATGGTGCGGGTCCGCTCCTCGATCACGCCGGTATGGCGCGTGAAGGCGTCCTCGATGCGGGCGGCGTCCTCGCCGAGCGCGGCGCGCACGCCCTCGGCCCCGGCCGCCAGCGTGTTCTCCAGCGCCCTGGTGTGGGTGGCGATGATGCCGGAATGGCTGGCGAAGGCGTCCTCGATGCGGGCGACATCCTGGCCGAGCGCGGCGCGCACGCTCTCCGCGCCGGTCGCCAGCGTGTTCTCCAGCGCCCTGGTGTGGGTGGCGATGATGCCGGAATGGCTGACGAAGGCGTCCTCGATGCGGGCGATGTCCTGGCCGAGCGCGGCGCGCACGCTCTCCGCGCCCGTCGCCAGCGTGTCCTCCAGCGTCCGTGTGTGGGCGGCGATCATGCCGGACTGGCTGGCGAAGGTGTCCTCGATGCGGGCCATGTCCTGGCCGAGCGCGTTGCGCACGCCCTCGGCCCCGGCCGCCAGCGTATTCTCCAGCGCCCTGGTGTGGGCCTCGATGGCGCCAGAATGGCCGGCGAAGGCGGTCTCGATGCGCGTCAGGTCGTCGCCCAGCGCGTTGCGCACCTCGTCCGCCCCCATGCGCAGCGCGTCCGCCAGCATGCCGATGCGCTGCTCGATGGCGCCGTCCTGCTTCTGGAACACCTCCTCGATGCGCACGATGTCCTTCTCGACCAGCGACCTGACGGCACTGGCGCCCGAATGCAGCGTGCCGGCCAGCGTCTTGACCTGCTCGCGGAAGGATTCGGTCTGCTGGGTGAAGGTGGCGCCGATGGCGGCGAGATCCTCGCCGATCGCGTTGCGCACCCCTTCGGCGCCGGCATGGAGCGCGCCCTCCAGAGCCCTGGTGCGTTCGTCGAGCGTGCCTTCAAGCGCCCTGGTGCGCTCGTCGATCACGCCGGCATGGCGGGTGAAGGCGTCCTCGATGCGGCCGAGATCGTCGCCCAGCGCGTTGCGGATCGTGTCGGCGCCGGCGTGCAGCGTGCTTTCGATCGTCTGCGTGCGCGCCTCGATCACCCCCTGCTGGCGGGCCAGCGCCTCGTCGATGCGGGCGATGTCCTGGTCGAGAACGCCGCGCAGCCGCTCCGAGCCGGCGAGCAGCGACGCCTCGATGGTGCGGGCGCGCTCCTCGATCAGCCCGGCCTGGCCGGCCACGGCCTGGTCGATGCGCGCCACCTCGTCGCCGAGCGCGCCCTTGACCTGCTCGACGCCCTGGTTCAGCGCCGCCCGCAATTCGAGCGTGTGCTCGCCGATGGCGTTGGTCTGGCGGTCGAACGCCTCCTCGACCTTGGCGACGTCGACCGAGATCGCCGTCGTCAGGTCGTTCTGGCGCTGCGCCAGCGTCTGGATGTGCTGCGTGACCGTGGTGTCGAGCGTGTCGCGCGCCTGGCGGATGCGCTCGATGTCGCTGTCCAGCATGGCCGCGATCTCGCGGCGGCCTTCGGCGAACTTCTCGACATGGCCGGTGACGGCGGCGTCGATGCCGGCGCGTGCCTCGGCCAGCTTGTGCAGGTCCTCGTCCAGCGCCCGCGTCATCAGCTCGCGGCCCTTGGTGATGCGCTCGACGTGGCTGGTCATGGTCGCGTCGAAGCCCTTGCGCTCCTCGGCCACGCGCTCAAGGTCGGCCTCCAGCGCCTGCGCGATCAGGTCGCGCCCCGAGGCGAGGCGGGCGGCGAAGTCGGTGGCGCGCGCCTCCAGCATGGTCGAGGTCGACATGACCAGCTCGGCCATCTCGGAGCCGATGCGCGCCTTGCTCTCGTCGACGAGGGCCGAGATGCCCTGCTTGCCCTCGGTGAAGGTCTGGGCGATCTCGCGCGAGCGCTCGACCAGCGTCTCGTTGATCTGGCGCGCGCGCGCCTCGAGGGCGGCGTTGAGCTTCTGCGCGCCGGTGTCCAGCGCCTCGGCCCGGGTCTGGAACTCGTTGATGAGCGCCTGGCCGCGCTCGCGCAGCGTCGCCTCGATGCTCTCGAGGCGCGAATCGAGCTCCTCGTTGAGCGAGGAGGTGGCCCCGCTCAGGAGCGAGACCATGCCGGTGGTGCGCTCGTCCAGCATCTGCGACAGCGTGCGGGACGCCTCGTCGGAGCTTTGCGTCAGGCGGGCGATGCGGGTGTCGAGCATCTCGGCGAAGCCCTCGCCGGAGGTGCTGATGCGCTCGGTGATGGTGTCGAGCCGCTGGTCGACGGCGTCGTAGAGCGACATGCCGCTCTCGTTGATGCGGTCGACGAGCAGGGCGCCCGATTCGGAGATGGTGGCGCTGAGCCGCGACGACACGCCGAGAATGTTCTGGCGGATGACGTCGCTTGCCTGGTCGAGCTCCTCCTTCAGCGTCTCGTGCGCGCCCGAGATCGAGGCGCGCACGCGCTCGGCATGGGTGACGACGGCGTCGCGCTCGCTGCCCAGCCCGTCGATCAGGCTGCGGATGCGGCTTTCGTTGTCGGTGTAGGCGCGCTCGAGCTCGTTGACCTCGGTGTGGACCAGCGTCTCCAGCTCGACGGCGCGGGCAAGCGTGCGCTCGATGCCTTCGCCCATGGCCTGCACCTCGCGGCGCACGGCCTGGCCGACCATCATCACGCGCTCGGTGGCCAGATGTTCCGGCTCGGCGAGGCGGATGGCGACCTCGGCCATCGACTGGGCGGCGATGCGCATTTCCTGCGCGCGGCGGATCATCACCGCGAAGCCCCAGAACAGGATGACCGGCACCAGGATGGCCACGATCAGCCCGACGAGCTGCGGCGCGGCCATCAGGTCGGCCAGCGAGCGCACCGCCCACAGCGGCGGCTGGAACAGGAGATGGCCCATCACCGTGCCGCCGGCGATCCAGGCCAGGGACAGCAGGCTGACCAGCCAGTAGACGGTGCGCGGGCTCGCGCGGCGCATCTGCTGCTGTAGCGCGCGGTAGTCGCGCTGGCGGTCGTCGTTGGCGTGGGCGAAGGCGGAAGGCGTGGCGGCCGGCGGATCGAGCGGGCGCAGGTCGGCCGCCGGCGGCGGCTCCTTGCGCGCGGCGGCGGACGGCCGGGCGGGAGAGGAGACGGGCGAGGGGGCGGGGTTCGGCGCGGGGGTCGGGCTGGACGCGGTCGCCGTCGCCGGCTTCGCGCCCGCGGAGGCGCCTGCGGCCTTCGCGCCGGCCGCCGCCGGAGCAGCCGCGGCCTGCGAATCGCGCGCCAGGTCTTCCGCCGCCTTGGAGATCTGCGCCTCGAAATCGGCGATCGCGCCGGCGACGTCGAGATCGCCGTTGCCGTCATCCACGAACAGGTCGATGTCGAGGGCTTCCTCGAGTTCCTTGGCGACCTCGCTGTCGAGGTTGCCCGTGGTCGTTGCTTTACGCGCCATGCCGCTCACCCTGTACACATATCGCGGACCGTCTTTGCGACGCCTCGTGCCCACGCATTTTCAAGGCCTTCTCCGGGCCGTTGCGTATCGTAATGGGACGGTTGGGCAAAGGAAACCGCGATTTGGCTCCATGTGTAAAACTTTAAATATAAGGTTAACGGCAGGAGTCCGAAGGCGTTTTCCCGCCCGGTCCCCGACGGGCCGCCCTCCGGGGCCGCCCGCTGCGCGTTAACCGCTTGTCCACCCCGGCGCGCGACACTTTGACTCATGAGGACGAAGGCCCCCACAGGATCGAAAGCGCCGCCGCGCGCCGGCACGCTCATGCCACAACACGACGCAACGATGGCCTTTTCGCGGCCGGGCGGGGAAGCGTCCGGCCGCTCGCGCTCGCGTTCGCGCCTGCTCGACCTGGAGCACCTGTCGCGCCAGACCATGGGCGACCGCGCGCTGGAGCAGGAGGTGCTGGCGATGTTCTCGCACCATATCGGCGCGATCCGCGACGGCATCGCCGGTGCCGACGAGGCGGAACGGCGCCGGCTCGCCCACACATTGAAGGGCTCGGCGCGCAGCGTCGGCGCCTTCGCGCTCGCCGATTGCGCGCAAAGGATCGAGGTCGATCCGTTCGACAGGGCGAGCCTGTCGCGCCTTGCCGCGCTGATCGGCGAGGTCCGCGACTTCATCGCCGCCATCAGCCGCTGAGGCGCGGCCCGCGCGAGTGTTGACTTGCCGCATCGAGCCTGTATCTGTCGCGGCAGGCTGGGTCCGCGACGCTTCCAAGGCAATTCCCCAAGGCAGTCTCATGACGAAGATCACCTACATCGCCTTCGACGGCACCCGTTTCGACGTCGAGGCGCAGAACGGTTCGACCGTGATGGAGAACGCCATCCGCAATTCCGTGCCGGGCATCGAGGCCGAGTGCGGCGGCGCCTGCGCCTGCGCCACCTGCCATGTCTATGTCGACGAGGAATGGACCGATCTCGTCGGACCGCCGGAACCGATGGAAGAGGACATGCTCGACTTCGCCTGGGAGCCGCAGACCAATTCGCGGCTTTCCTGCCAGATCGTGGTGCGCGACGAGCTCGACGGGCTCGTGGTGCGCGTGCCCGAGCGCCAGGGATAGGCCGCGCCTTCGGGCGTTTCCCGGCCGCCGCTCAGGGATAGGCGAGCCGGCCCGCCTCGATCCGCTCGATGCGGTATTGCAGCAGCCGCAGCAGCCGGCTCTCGAAGTTCCTGCCCTCGATGCGGTCGAAGCGGTCCTGCTCGGCGTCGTGCCTGGCCAGGATGCGCGCCGTGATCTCCTTGACCTTCTCCTGCGCGGCGTCGCAGCCGCGCTGCCGCTGCACGCCCATCAGCGTCTCCTCCAGCTCGCGCGCGTGGTTCCTGGCGATGACGACGTGGCTCTCCTCGTGGCGCTTGATGTCGGCCGACAGCGTGTCCCAGATCAGCCGCGTGTCGGGCGAGGCGCTCTTGCGCCGGTTCCAGCGCGGCAGGATCATGTCGGCCTTGACCGTCACCGAGGCGCTGACGACGCCGCAGCGGCCGTTGCGCTCGCCGTAGCCGACGCGGGTGGTGAACTCCATGCGGGTGGCGCCCGGATGGCGCAGGCCCGTCGACTTGACCTGCGGGCCGCGCCGCTTCAGCTCCTTCTCGATCTCCTCGACCGTGACGCCGCCGACGGTGAAATAGCTGTAGGTCTTGGCCACGCTCGCCGCCTCGGCGCGGAAGGCGGCGACGGCAAGCGCCGCGGCGAGGACGACGGTCTTCGCCAGCCGGCGCGCATCGGGTCTCGGTCGAGAAAGCAGGAGCCACCTCCGGATGACTGCGCGGACCCCGTCACGCCGGGGCCGATGGGGGCATATTAAAGCATGTCGCGCAAAAGTGGGAACCGGCTTCGGGGCGACGGCGCATCCTCGCCGGTCCCGCTTCCGCTCGGACCCCGTGGCGACCCGGTTTCGCAATCGGCAGGCGGATCGGCACGAAAGGCCGGGACGCCCGGGGCGGTGTGGAAGGCCCTTGCGTGAACGGACCATGCTGTCGCTGGACGGGCGGCGCTCTCCCGGTCGCCGCGCAGGGACATTCCGCAGCCGCGGGCAGGCTGTCGGAGCAGGAGGACATTTCCCCAATGCCGATGCCGCGATGATTTGCATGAGGTCCCGCCATGCGTTAACAGCCGGATATGAACAAGATCGTTTACGTAGGGGCGGTGGAACTCAGCCAGGTCGGCCTGGATGAGCTTCTGCGGCAAGGCGCGAAGCCGGAGCTGGTGGTTACCCTGCGCCCCGATTTCGACGCCAGGCACTCGGACTTTGCCGATCTGGCGAAGTTGGCCGACGCTCATGATATTCCGGTGCATTTCGTCGACAACATCAATGAGCCTGCGCTCATGGAGCGGCTGGCCGACCTGAAACCGGACTACGTTTTCGTGATCGGCTGGTCGCAGCTTATCAAGCCGGAGCTGCTTGCCCTGCCGGCAAAGGGTTGCATCGGCTTCCACTTCGCCAAACTGCCCCGAAACCGTGGGCGCGCGGCTATTCCCTGGGTCATTCTGAACCGGGAAACGGAGACCGGCGTCACGCTGATGCAACTGGATGACGGCGTCGACAGCGGCGACATCGTAACCCAGCGCTCCATTCCTGTTGCAGCCGACGAACGGGCGCGCACGCTCTACGACAAGATTTGCCTGGCCTTGCGCGACATGATGCGCGACGTCGCGGACGATCTGAAGTCGGACCGCACGCTCAGGACCACGCCGCAAGACCATAGCCAGGCGACCTATCTCGCAAAGCGTTCGGCCGACGACGGCTGGATCGACTGGGAACGTCCCGCCGCAGACATCGAGCGGCTTGTTCGGGCTGCCGGCAAGCCGTATCCGGGCGCCTTTACGATTTACCGGGACCGCAAGCTGATCATCTGGGAAGCGCGACTCATAAGGTCGTTCAACCATACCGGCGTCGTCGGGCAGATCCTTGCGCGCGACGACGACGCGATCGTCATTCAATGCGGTGAAGGCTGGATCGGCGCTCAGGTGGTCGAAGACGAGGAACGCGGCGGCGAGGTCCGGGCCACGGAGTTTTTCACGCGCATGCATGACAAGGTAGGGTTGAACCTATACCAGCTATGGCGACAAATGCGGGACAGGAAGCATGACTGAACAACCCCGGATGCTTGTGATCGCACCGCACCCCGATGACGAAATGCTCGGCGTGGGCGGGACGATGGCCCGGTTCACCAGGGCCGGAGGCCATCTGACGATCCTCACGGTCGCCGCCCACATGCCCCCTTTGTTCACCGACGCGGTCCATCGCCAGACGGTGTCCGAAGGGCGCAAGGCACATGCGCTTGTGGGAGCGCACGAGTCGATCTGGCTGGACAAGCCGGCAGTATTCCTCAACGACATACCCACGTCGGCATTCAACAAGCTGATCCTCGATGCGATCAACGACGTGAAACCGCAGGTTCTGCTGATCCCCTATTACGACCGGCATGTCGACCATCGGATCATTTTCGACGCTGCAATGGTCGCTTCGCGGCCTGTCGGCAGCGGAAAGGGAATCCGGATCGTCGCTGCCTACGAGACGCTGTCCGAGACGCATTGGAATGCGCCGCATCTGGAGCCCAATTTCACGCCGAACTGGGTGGTCGACATAACCGACACGCTGGACATCAAGCTGCAAGCCATGGCTTGCTACGAAAGCCAGGTGCATCCGTTCCCGGAGCCTCGTTCGCTCGAAGCGTTGCGTGCGCTGGCGCTGTTCCGGGGAAGCCAGGCGGGGTTCGCCTTCGGCGAGGCGTTCCACATCATCCGCATGACGGCGGCGCCGGAGAAGTTCGGCGGGCTGTAGCCCATCCTCGCCGTATCGGCATCCTGCGGAAATTGCGGAGACAGAGTTGAAGCGGGTATTCGATATCGCCTTCGTCGCTGCCGCGGCATTGCCGACGCTGGTTATCGTGGCGATCTGTGCCGCGATAATCCGGTTGACGTCGCCCGGTCCCGCGATTTTTCGCCAGGAGCGGCTTGGTCGCAACGAAAAGCCGTTCGTATGCCTCAAGCTGCGAACCATGTATGTCGACACGGGCGACCATCCCAGCCATGAGGTCGGCGCATCGGCCGTGACGCCTTGCGGCAGGGTCCTGAGGCGCTTGAAGCTGGATGAGCTGCCTCAGCTGTGGAATGTTCTCGTCGGCGATATGAGTGTCGTGGGTCCCCGGCCCAACCTGGCCTCGCAGAAAGACCTTATCGAGATGAGGCGGCAGGCCGGGATTTTCACGGTAAGGCCGGGCGTCACGGGATTCACGCAGGTGGCGGGCCTTGACATGTCCGATCCGGTCAAGCTGACCGCCTTCGACGTCGCATACCTTCAGCAGATGTCGCTCTGGACCGATCTCAAGGTTATCGTCCGAACGGTCCTCGGTGCCGGCCGCCGGGACGCGGCGGCGCAATAGGCTGCTCAAGAGGGCCTTGCGTCAAGGCCGAGCCGTGTCATTGGGCCGCGTCATTGGGCGTGCCCGCCCGCGCCGCCCGACCGCAATCGGCGGTACTGTCTCCCCGACTCGGCGATAGACGCCGCCAGGCCGTTGCTCTGCGCGAAACCGAACGTCTCGCGGAAACGGCTTGCGTCCACCTGCAAGTCGCCCAGCAGCGCCCTTGCCATGTGTCCGCGACCGGCCATCCGCGCCGCTGCATCGAGGATGGCCGCCGGAAAAGGGAAAAGCCGCGGCGCAAGCCCCATTCCCTGGCGCAATTCGGAAACGATGCGCGGCAGCGGGAACCTCTCCTCGTCGGCGAGGCAATAGTTTCCCGATTTTTCCGCCGGCCATTGGCCGGTGCACAAATGCGCTACCGCCGCGACGAGCGAGTCGATGCCGATCAATGAGCGCCTGTTTCCGACGCTGGCGAACGGCAGGGGAAGGCCCGTCACGGCAAGCCGCTGCAACGCGCCCCAGTTCCCCTTCGCCTCCGCTCCCACCACCAGCGGCGGCCGTAGCGAGACGGCGAAGATGCCGTCCTCGGCGAGGGCGAGAACGTGCTTCTCGGCTTCGCGTTTCGTCCTTCCATAAGGAGTGGGAGGAGGATCGCAGGTCGAATCGTCGACAATTGTCGGCGAGGCGTTTTGCGTTATCGCCGCAAGGCTGCTCAGGTGGACGAAAGTTCCGACCTCGTGATCCGTCGCGGCTTTGGCCAGCCTTTGCGTCGCCGTCGTGTTGGCTGCGACGAACGGATCGTCCGCGCCCGCGACATGACGTACATGCGCGAGGCCGGCAAGGTGGATCACGGTCGAAACCCCGGCGAGAGCTTCGCCGAGGTTGGTTGCGGTTTCGATCGGCCCGGTCACGACGATCTTGATCTGCTCGCGGTTGCGCCAGTCGGGCGGGCAACCGCCGGCGTCACGGACGGCAAGGGTCAGGGGCCGCCCGGCCGACAGGAAATGTCGCACGAGGTGACGGCCGATGAAGCCTGTCGCTCCGGTAATGAGGACCCTCTCCACGAGCGCGTCTCCCCTCTGACCGATTCATCGTATGCATCGAACGCACCACGCCGCCGGCCGCGCCGCTCGCTCGACGCGATTCAACAGCTCCTGACCCTAGAGCATCTTGCAGTCAAGCGGAATCGCTTGACGTCGCATAAATGCGGCTAAAACAAACGGATAGAGCGGCGGAGGTATGCGTTGTAACCCCCTGGACGAGGGGTGTTAGGTCGGCGTTTGTCGCCGGAAGGGCGCCCCCATACGGGATCCATGATGTGCTTGCCGTCGCCCGGAACGTCGGGGATGGCCTTTTCGGGAGCAGGCCGGGCGCGGGGCTTCCCGCAAGCCGCCCGCCCCGCAGGCCGCCGCCAAGTTCGGCATTGATTTGCCCTTGCATCCGGTTCACAACGCCGGACGTCCCGAAGGAAGTTCCGCGATGTTCGCTCCCGTCTCCTGGCCGCTTGCCCATGGCCGCGCCCTCGAGCTGGGGCGCGGGGCGGTGGTCATGGGCGTGCTCAACGTCACGCCCGACAGCTTCTCCGACGGCGGCCGCTATGCGCGCGTCGACGCCGCGCTCGCGCAGGCGCGACGCATGGCGGGCGAGGGCGCGGCCATCGTCGATGTCGGCGGCGAGTCGACCAGGCCCGGCGGCGCGGCGATCGATGCGGCCGAGGAGCAGCGCCGCATCCTGCCGGTCATCGAGGCGCTGGCGGGCGAGGGCGCGACGCTGATCTCGGTCGACACCTATCGCGAGGAGACGGCGCGGCTGGCGGTGGCGGCCGGCGCGCACATCGTCAACGACGTCTGGGGCCTGCAACGCGATCCCGGCGTGGCGCGGGTGGCGGCGCAGACCGGCGCCGGCCTCGTGGTCATGCACACCGGGCGTGGGCGGCGCACGCTGCCCGACCCGATCGAGGACCAGAAGGCGTTCCTGTCGGCCTCGCTCGCCATCGCGCGCGAGGCGGGCGTGGAGGCGCAAAGGATCGTGCTCGATCCCGGCTTCGGCTTCGCCAAGGAGACGGCCGAGCACAACCTCGTGCTGATGGCGCGCTTCTCCGAACTCGCTGCGCTCGGCCGGCCCCTGCTGGTCGGCACGTCGCGTAAACGCTTCGTCGGCGCGGTGACGGGCCGCGAGTCGCCCGACGCCCGCGACGCCGGCACCGCCGCCACCAGCGTCGTCCTGCGGCTCCAGGGCGCCGCCGTGTTCCGGGTGCACGATGTCGCAATGAATGCCGACGCGCTGGCCGTCGCGGATGCTATGCTGGCGCAAGGGCTGGCCGTTGTGCGAGGGAACGGGCGATGAGATACACGATCCGCATGAGGAACTGCGCGTTCTTCGCCCGCCACGGCCTGTTCGACGAGGAGGAGCGGCTCGGCCAGCGCTTCTATGTCGACGCCGAGCTGGAGGTCGATCCCGGCGCGGGGCTGGAGGTCGATTCGATGCAGTCGACGGTCGATTACGGCGCGGCCTTCGCCGAGATCGAGCGCATCGTCACCGGCAAGCGCCGTTTCCTGATCGAGGCGCTGGCCTTCGACGTGGCCCGCGCGCTGTGCGAGAAGTTTCCGCGCATCGCGCGCGCCGTCATCACGGTGCGCAAGCCGCACGCGCCGGTGCCGGGCGTGCTCGACCATGTCGAGGTCACGGTTTCCTGGCCGCAGCCCCATGCCGGCTGAGGCGGCCACGCGCGCCTTTCTCGGCCTCGGCGGCAATATCGGCGATCCGGCCGCCGCGATGGCGGCGGCGCTGCGGGCGCTCGACGCCCACGACGCCGTCTCGGTCGCGGCCGTCTCCTCGCTCTACCGCACGCCGCCCTGGGGCGTGACCGACCAGCCCGACTTTCTCAACGCGGTCGCGGCCTTGGACACCGCGCTGACCGCGCGGCACCTGCTCGACCTGTGCCTCGATGTCGAGCGCGGCCTGAAGCGCATCCGCGCGCAGCGCTGGGGGCCGCGCGTCATCGACATCGACATCCTGCTGTTCGGCAACGAGCGGATCGAGGAGGCCGGCTTGCAGGTGCCGCATCCGCGCATGGGCGAGCGCGCCTTCGTGCTGGCGCCGCTGGCCGAGATCGCGCCGGAGGCCATGGTCGACGGGCAGACGGCGGCCCAACGGCTGGGCGGCCTCGAAACCGGCGACATCGTGCGCCTGCCGGGCGGCGGCGACTGGTGGAAGGAAGAGGCGCGGGGTTAGTCGCTGATCGCGCCGACGGTGCGCGTGTCGACGCGCTTCAGGTTCATGCCGATCACCGGCACCATCTGCGAGGCCACCTTGACCGAGACGGTGACGTGCATGGTGTCGTCGTCGGGCAGGTTGGCCAGCATCGCGCCGTTCAACTGCTTGCGGTTCAACGTCAGCGTGACCTTGCGGCCGTTGACCGTGCCGCCGATCACGTCCAGCCCCTCGCCGTTGGACCCGTCCATGAAGCTGCCGCGATAGCCTTTCCGGCCGCTGTGCTCGACCTTGGCCGACATCTTCTGCGTGAACAGGCCGACGCGGCAGCCGCCGTCGAGCGACATGCCGACCTTGCCGTCCGGCGTCGCGCCCTTGAAGGTGCAGGTGAAGCGGGTGCCCTTGTACTTGCCGGCGACGATCTCGCCCGGCCCCGACCACTCGCCCTCGACCGTGCGGAAGAAGCGCTTGTCCTTGTCTGAGGCCAGGGCGTCGCCCGCCGCAACCGGAAGCGCCGCAATCGCGACGCCGAGCGGCAGGATTGCGGACAGGAAGGCGCGTGCGATCATGGGACACCTGGCTACGAACACGGGGGGCACGAGGCGAACCTTGGCGTATTTTGGTTAACGCTTCGTCTATCCCCTCTCAGGACGCGACCATGATCGACGCCGCGCCGGGGCGCAAGCCTGTTCTGCGTCCTTCGCCGTCAGGACGGACTTTCCTTGCCCTTTCTGCGCGCGAATGCGGTGAGCGCGGCGACGAAATCGCCCATTCCCGGCCGCTTCAGCGCGGAAAAGGGCAGGGGGCGCACGATGTCCATGGCGGCGACGCCGATTCGCGCCGTCATCATGCCGTTGACCACGCCTTCGCCCAGCTTGGCCGACAGCCGGGCGGCCAGCCCCTGGCCGACGAGCTGGTGGACGAATTCGTCGCCGGCCGCCACCGCGCCGGTAACGGCGAGATGGGCGAGAACGTCGCGGAAAAGCCGCACGAAGCCGAGCGCGCCCGGCCGGCCGCCATAGAGCTCGGCCAGCCGGCGGATCAGCTTCGCCGCCTCGTAGAGCACATAGGCGATGTCGACCAGCGCGCGCGGGCTCACCGCCGTCACCACCGAGACGCGCTTGGCCGCGTCGAGGATCAGCGCCTGCGCCCGCCGGTCGAGCGGGCCGAGAAGCTCGGCCTCGGCAAGCCGCACGAGGTCCGCGCCGTCGATCACGTCGCCGGCAAGCTCCTTCAGCGCGCGCCTGCCTGCCGCGGTCTCGGGGCGGCGCGACACCAGCGCGGCGAGCTCGGCCGCCACCTTGCGCGCGGCCCGCGCGTCGTCGCGCTCGATGGCGTCGCGGCCGGCCTCGCGCAGCTTCTCGACCGAGGCGAGGCGGGCAAGCCCGACCAGCTCGCGCGCCAGGATGACGAGGAGCGACAGCGCCGCCACCGTGGCGACGCCCGCCGCCAGCCAGCCCAGCCAGTCGGAGCGCGAGAACAGCTCGCGGATCAGCCCGTCGACCCACAGCCCCAGCGCCAGCGACACCAGAAGGCCGAAGGCGCCGAGGAAGATCGAGCCGAGCGCCGAACGCTTGCGCGGCGCGGCCGGCGGCGGCTCGGCAAGCGCCGCGTCCGGCTCGTCGAACACGTCGATCTCGGCCGGAACCACGATTGCCGCCTCGGGCCGCGCCGCGCGCGGCTGGCGCGGCGCGGCGGGGCGCTTCTCCTCCTGCGGCGCGGGTTCGGGCTTCGCCTGCGGCGCGATGCGGAAGGCGGCTGGCTGTCGCGGCGGCTTCATTCCAGGCGGTCCCCGATCAGGAATTGCAGCGCCCGGTCGAGCCTGATGTGCGGCAGCGACAGCGTCGCGCCCTCGGCCGTGCGTTCGAGCCTCGGCGGACGGAAGCGCACGAAGCGGATGGGGTTCCCGGCGCCTTCCAAAGCTGCGTCAGGTCTTTCCGGCAAGTCACCGGGAAATATGGCTGTTTCGGTCTCACCGTCGAAGGTTTCGCCGCCGATCGTCTCGCCCGCGAGCGGCGTGCCGATGATGACGGGAAGCGTCTCGCGACCCTGGCTGACGGTTCCCTCGCGGGTGGCGCGCACGGCCGCCATGGCGAGCGCGTCGACCTCGGCGCCCGAGAAGCGCGCCCGCTCGACGGCGCGGTCGGCGAGGCGGCGCACGATGGCCTGCAAGCGGTCGTGGCTTTCGTGATGGATGTGGTCGGCCTTGGTGGCGGCGACCAGGATGCGGTCGATGCGGCGCGAGACGAGGTCGGAAAGGAAGAAGCCGCGCCCGGCGCGGAAGCAGGCGAGGATCTCCGTCAGCGCCCGTTCGAGGTCGGCCACCGCCTCCGGCCCGGCGTTCAGCGCCTGCATGGCGTCGATCAGGACGATCTGCCGGTCGAGCCGGGTGATGTGCTCGCGGAAGAACGGCTTCACCACATGCGTCTTGTAGGCCTCGTAGCGGCGCTCCATCATCGCGGCGAGCGAGCCGGGCCTCGCCCTGGCCGTGCCGATGCCGGGCAGGGGCGAGAAGGTGAGCGCCGGCGAGCCGTCGAGGTCGCCCGGCATCAGGAAGCGGCCGGGCGGCAGGGTGGAGAGCGCCCGCCCGTCCTCCTTGCAGGCCCTGAGATAGGCGGAAAAGCGCTCGGCCAATGTCCGCGCCGCCATCTCGTCGGCCGGCGCGTCCGGGTCCGTGGCGGTCGCCAGCGCGCGCCAGTCCGCCGAAAGGTCGGCGCGCGCGGGAAGCAGCGAAAGCTCCGCCGCCTCGCGCGAGAAGGTGGAGAAGTCCTTGGCCAGAAGCGGCAGGTCGAGCAGCCATTCGCCGGGATAGTCGACGATGTCGAGCGACAGCCTGCCGCGCGAGAACATGCGCCCCCAGGCGGAGGCGGACTCATATTCGACCGTCAGCCGCAGCTCGGAGATGGCGCGGGTGGATTCCGGCCAGATGCGCGCGCCGGTGAGCGCCGCGACATGGTCCTCGTACTGGAAGCGCGGCACGGCGTCGTCGGGCTGGTGCTCCAGATAGGCGCGGGCGATGCGGCCGCTCTTGTGCGCCTGGAACAGCGGCAGGCGACCGCCATGGACGAGGTTGTGGACGAGCGCGGTGATGAAGACGGTCTTGCCCGCCCGCGACAGGCCGGTGACGCCCAGCCGCAGCGACGGCGAGACGAGCCCGGCGGCGCGTCCGGCCAGCGTGTCGAGCGCGATACGCGCCTCGTCGCCGAAAGTGGTCAGGCCTGCCAAGGAAAGGGTCCCGCGCTCATTGTGACGCGGATATAGGCAATGGAGGAGGAGTAGGGAATAGTGAGTAGCGAATAGCGAACAGGGAGTAGCGAGTAGAAAAGGAGGCGAAGCGGGAACGCAACACGAACTCTTCCCTTACTCTTCTATTCGCTACTCCCTGTTCGCTATTCGCTCTCCCCTACGGTATCAGGAACGCCTCCAGATAGCCGTCCTCGGGCTTGATTGCCGGCAGGGCCGCCGAGAAGCGCAGCACCGCCAGGCCGCAGGTCGGGAAGCCGTGGGCGACGGCGGCGAGCGCCGCCTCGTCGCCGGCGCGCGACAGGGCCGTCGCCAGATCCTCCATCATCGGGTTGTGGCCGACGACGAGAACGGAACGGTCGGCGCCGGCCTCGCGCACGATGTCGAGATAGCCGCCCGCATCGGAGCTGTAGAGGCCGTCGATGAAGCGCACGTCCGCCACCGGCAGGCGCCTCGACACCGCCGTCCACGTCTCGCGCGCCCGCCGCGCGCCGGAGCACAGCACCGTGTCCGGCACGTAGCCGGCTTCCAGCATCGCCTCGCCCAGCCGCTCCGCGTCCTCGTGGCCGGAAGGGGCGAGCGGCCGGTCGTAGTCGCGCGATCCGGGCTCGGCCCAGCGCGCCTTGGCATGTCTCAGGAGATAGAGCCGGGTCATCGCTTGCATCCTCTCCCGAGCGGGGTTCGCGTGGTGGTATCGGGCGCCCGGACGGGCACGCCGGAGGTCCGGTCGCAGCCGGCTACGTCGCCGATGCTGTAGCCGCGCGTGCCGGCGCATGCAACCGGCGAGCCAGGTTTGACAAATGCGTGAGTGGACTTGCCTTGATGCTTGTACAGGCGTAGGCGCGCGAATATATAGAGCGCCCGGAAATCTGCCTTGGGATTGAGTCGAATGTCCGCAAGTGTCGAAACCGATTACGTTCCCAGCGAAGACGAACCCTTCATGAACGAGCGGCAGAAAGCCTATTTCCGCGCCAAGCTCGTTTCCTGGAAGAACGAAATCCTGCGCGAAGCGCGTGAGACGCTGGAAATACTCCAGCAGGAGAACGCCAATCTTCCCGACCTCGCCGACCGTGCCTCCTCCGAAACCGACCGCGCCATCGAACTGCGCGCGCGCGACCGGCAGCGCAAGCTGATCGCCAAGATCGACGCCGCGCTCCAGCGCATCGACGAGGGCACCTACGGCTATTGCGAGGAAACGGGGGAGCCGATCGCCCTGAAGCGTCTCGACGCCCGCCCGATCGCCACGCTGTCGATCGAGGCGCAGGAACGCCACGAGCGTCGCGAGAAGGTCTATCGCGACGATTAGCCGTCAAGCCCGCCGCGACGACGCGGCGGGCCGGCATGAAGAAACGGCAAGGGCAGCTTGCGGGCTGCCCTTTTGCTTTGCGGCTTGTTGTCGGTTGCGGGTGAGAGCACTGCATCCGTCGGGATGCACGTTGCCCGGGAGGCCGGCGCAGCCGCCCGTTGTCGCGCCCGCGATCAGGCTCTCGTCGCGATCTTCATGAAGGCGGGGATGTCGTCGCCGAAGCCGACCGGCACCGGGCCGTCGTCGTCGTGCCGGCGGTCGCGGCCGGGGCGCTCACGCCGCGCGCCGCGGCCGGCCTGCTCGTCGCGCGTCTGTCCGGCTCTCCCTCCGGCCCCGTGCCCGACAGCGTGCCCGGCCTCATGCCCGGCCCCGTGTTCGGCGCCATGTTCGGCATTGGCGGCCTTGATCGCCTCCTTGCGGGTGCGCCGCTTGTCGGAAGCGTCCCTGCTGTCGGCGGCTTCCTGCGCTGCCGGCTCTCCGGCCGCCGCCACGTCCTCGACCTCGGCCTTCGGCGCGCGCCGGCCGCCGCGGGCCTTCCTGTCGTCGGAAGCCCGGCCGCGCTCGCGTCCTGCGTCGCGTCCCCCCTCGCGCTTCCTGCCGCGGCCGCGGCGGGGCGCCTCGTCCTCGGCGTCGTCCTGGCCGAGCGTCGACAGGTCGCCGTCGAGCCAGTCGATCTTCTTGCCGATCAGCGCCTCGATGGCGTCGAGATATCTGGTGTCGGAGCGGGTGACGATGGTGAACGACTTGCCCGAGCGGCCGGCGCGGCCGGTGCGGCCGATGCGGTGGACATAGTCCTCGGCGTGGATCGGCACGTCGAAATTGAACACGTGGCTGACGTCGGGGATGTCGAGGCCGCGCGCGGCGACGTCGGAGGCGACCAGCAGCTTGAGCTTGCCGTCGCGGAAGGCGGCCAGCATGGCCATGCGCGCGCGCTGGTCCATGTCGCCATGGAGCGCGCCGGCGTCGAACTCGTGGCGGACCAGCGAGCGGTAGAGCTCGGAGACGTCGACCTTGCGGTTGCAGAAGATGATGGCGTTCTTCAGCTCGGCGTCCTCGGCGCGGATCAGCCGGCGCAGCGTGTCGCGCTTGTCCCAGCCCCTGGACTTCGACTTGACGAGGTACTGCTCGATATTGACGCCGGTGGAGGCCGCTTTCGACACCTCGATGCGCACCGGCGCCTGCAGGAACTGCTCGGTCAGCTTGGTGATCTCGGGCGGCATGGTCGCGGAGAAGAACAGCGTCTGCCGGGTGAAGGGGATCAGCTTGCAGATGCGCTCGATGTCGGGGATGAAGCCCATGTCGAGCATGCGGTCGGCCTCGTCGATGACGAGGATGTCGACGCCGGTCAGCAAGAGCTTGCCGCGCTCGAAATGGTCGAGCAGGCGGCCGGGCGTGGCGATCAGCACGTCGGCGCCGCGCTCGAGCTTGCGCTCCTGTTCGTCGAAGGAGACGCCGCCGATCAGCAGCGCCACGGTCAGGCGGTGGTTCTTGCCGTACTTGATGAAGTTCTCCTCCACCTGCGCGGCAAGCTCGCGCGTCGGCTCCAGGATCAGCGTGCGCGGCATGCGCGCCCGCGCCCGGCCCTTCTCCAGCCGGGTGATCATCGGCAGCACGAAGGCCGCCGTCTTGCCGGTGCCCGTCTGGGCGATGCCCAGGATGTCCTTGCCGACAAGCGCGTGCGGGATGGCGCCGGCCTGGATCGGCGTCGGCGTCGTGTAGCCGGCATCGGTGACGGCCGACAGCACCTTCTGCGAGAGCCCGAGCTCGGCGAAGGTGACGACGGGTGTTTCGACCGTGGTGGCGGTCTCGGTTTCAGTCTGGTCGAAAGATGACACGTTTCGGATGTCTTTGCTGTTTCGCGACTCTGCGACGCTGCCGCAATGCGTCCCGGCTCCGGCGTCGGCGCACGGATGCCTCACGCCGCCGTTAAGGCGCGGATGGGCCGATGTCAACGGCACAGGCGCCAAAAGGCCGCATTTGCGCGGATTTCACCTGATTATCGTAAAGATCGCCGCCGTATTCAATAGCGGAACTGTTCGGCGAGGATGCGCTCGTCCCAGGAGTGGCTGGCGTCGAACAGCAGCGTGACCGTCGAGTTGCGCGATTCGCGCACACTGACGGAGACCACCGACTTGACCTCGGCATGGTCGGCGACGGCGTTGACGGGCCGCTTGTCGGCCTCGAGGATGTCGAACAGCACCGTCGAGCGGTTGGGGATGAGGGCGCTGCGCCAGCGGCGCGGCCGGAACGGGCTGACCGGGGTGAGCGCCAGAAGCGGCGCGTCGAGCGGCAGGATCGGCCCGTGCGCCGACAGGTTGTAGGCGGTGGAGCCGGCCGGCGTCGCCACCATCACCCCGTCGCAGACGAGCTCGTCCAGCCGCACCTTGCCGTCGATGGAGATGCGCACCTTGGCGGCCTGCGCCGACTGGCGGAACAGCGACACCTCGTTGATGGCGCGCGCCGAGACCGTCTTGCCGGACGTTGTCACCGCCTCCATCACCAGCGGCCGGATCGTCTCGGCGGTCGCGGCGGCGATGCGTTCGCGCAGGTCGATCTCCGAATATTCGTTCATCAGGAAGCCGACCGTGCCGCGGTTCATGCCGTAGATCGAGCGGCCGGAATCCATGTTCTCGTGGATGGCCTGGAGCATGAAGCCGTCGCCGCCCAGCGCGACGACGACGTCGGCCTGCGCCAGCGGCGACTGGCCGTAGAGCGCGGCGAGCCTCGCAGCCGCCTCGTGGGCGTCGGGATTGTCGGCGCAGATGAAGGTGAGGGAAAGATGCTCGGTGCTCATGCCGTGGCGCGCGACGATCCGGTGGTTGACGCAACGACCGCACCTAGCACGGGCGCGCCGCGATGGATAGCGGCGCCAACCGGCGGCGGCTTCCGCGCGGCCGACATTCCGTTTTACTGGCGGGCGAATTGTGCTAACGCCTGTGGCCAAGCCCTTGTAGCTCAGTTGGTAGAGCACCTGATTTGTAATCAGGGGGTCGCGGGTTCGAGTCCTGCCGGGGGCACCATCCTTCCTTTCCGCGCCGTCATCGTTTTGCCCGCAATCGCGCCCATATCCGGTGCGCAAGCATGGGCACGCAGCGGGAGTGTCGCCGATGATCCGTTTCGTTCTTGTCGCGCTGGCGCTGGCCGCCGCCCTGTGGCTCGTCCTGCGCATCGCCCGCGAGGTCGGCGAGGCCGATGTCGACTGGCAGGGCGTCGCCTTCGCGGCCGGCTTCGTCGCGCTCGCCTTCTACATGCGCCACGCGACCGGGGTGGGCGGGCTGGGCTGAAGCCCTATCGCCCGCCGGCGCGGTCGAGATGCCGGCGCGCGGCGTAGAGCGCCACCGCCGCCGCGTTCGACACGTTGAGCGAACGGATCGCGCCCGGCATGTCGAGCCGGGCGAGCGCGCTCACCGTGGCGCGCGTCTTCTGGCGCAGCCCCTTGCCCTCGGCGCCCAGCACCAGCGCGACGCGGCCGCCGGAGATCGTGTCCTCGAGCTCCGCCGGTCCCTCGGAATCGAGGCCGATGGTCTCGAAGCCTGCCGCGTGCAACTCCTCCAGCGCTTCCGCGAGGTTGCGCACCTCGATCAGGTCGATGTGCTCCAGCGCGCCCGAGGCGGCCTTGGCGAGCACGCCGGTCTCGGCCGGGCTGTGACGCGCCGTGGTGACGAGCGCGCCCGCGCCGAAGGCGACGCCCGAGCGCAGGATCGCGCCGACATTGTGCGGGTCGGTCACCTGGTCGAGCACCAGCACCAGCGGCGTGCCGGACAGCGCCGCGAGCGGCTTGGGCTTCAGCGGCTCGGCCTCGATCATCGCGCCCTGATGCACGGCGTCCGCGCCCAGGATGCGGTCGATGTCGCGCGGCTCGACGATCTCGGCCGGGAAGGGCAGGGAAGGCGGCTCGGCAAGGCCGAGGCGCGCCGCCGCGTTGCGCGTGACGAGCATGCGCCGGACCTTGCGCGCGGGATTGTCGAGCGCGGCGCGCACCGTGTGCAGGCCGTAGAGCCGCACCAGCCCGTCGGGCGCCGGCTGCTGCGCCTGCTGGCCGGGATGCGGGCGCGGCTTCGCCGCCGGCCGGCCGGTCTCCTCGGTGCGGCGATGCGCGCGGCGCAGCCGCGCATAGTGGCTGTCCTTCGGCGTTCCGGTCTTTCTGTCGCTGCTCATGACGCTCCTATAGCGGCGAAGGCCGGGCTTGGATACGGCCTTCGCCGCGCCGCGCGGCATTCGCGCGAACCCGCCCCCAAAATTTGGGCGGAAGCCCGGTTGACAGCGACAGGCCGGCCCGCCATAAGGCGCTCGCGGTTGCCGGGCGGTTCGCTCGTCGGGTGATCGCGGACCTGCCTCGCAGCATGGCTCCGGCGCAGTACGGAGGGGTGCCCGAGTGGTTAAAGGGGACGGACTGTAAATCCGTTGGCTATGCCTACGTTGGTTCGAATCCAACCCCCTCCACCACTGCGCACCGGAAGCCATCGGCGGCGGGTTTTCCCGCCCGCGGCGGTCTGGATCGCGGGTGCGGCCGGCCGCACGTGGGGCCGGCGGACGACGCCGTCAACCATATGCGATCTTGCCTGTTTACACCCTTTCGGCTTGCCGGTAGTATTCTTGCCCGCCAAGGGGATTTTCTTGTATGGGCAGGGTCTCCATAGCATTTGTCGACGATCATCCGGTTCTTCTGGATGGTCTGGCCCATATCTTCTCCGAACTTGCCCGCTTTGAAGTCCTCGCCGTCGGACGGTGCGCCTCCGACGTCGTCGAGCTCGCCACCGCCAAGCACCCGGACGTGGTGCTGCTCGACCTCAACATGCCGGGGGACGCCTTCGCCGCCATCGTGCGCACCCGCGAGCTGTCGCCGGAGACGAAGATCGTCGTTTTCACGGCCTCCGCCGGCATCGACCATGCGGTGAGGGCGCTGGAGGCCGGCGCCACCGGCTATGTGCTCAAGGGCAGCACCGACGACGAGCTGATGCAGGCCATCGACACCGTTCTGGCGGGCGAGACCTTCATCACGCCGAGCTTCGCGAGCAAGGTCATCGCGGCGTTGCGCGCCGCCTCGATCCGGCGCACCGCGGCGCAGAAGGTCAAGCTGAGCGTGCGCGAGGAGCAGATCGTGCGCCTCCTGCTGCTCGGCCGCACCAACAAGGAGATCGCGCAGCGGCTCCAGATCAGCGAGAAGACCGTCAAGCACTACATGACGCTGCTGATGCAGAAGCTTCAGGCGCGCAACCGCGTCGAGGTGGTGCTCGCCGCGCAGGAGCTCGGCGGCTACGCCAGCGACAGGTCCGGCGCGCGCCAGGCGGGCGACCTGCTCAACTGACCCGGGCTTGCTGCCGCCTGCCGGCCGGCGCGACCCTGTCGCGCGTGGCGAGCTCGCTGATCGGCAGCCTCACCTCCACCACCGTGCCGGACGGGCCGGAGCGGACGTCGGCGACGCCGCCGAACGCCTCCACCCGGTTGCGGATGCCGCGCAGCCCGAGCTTGGAGGGCCCGCCGCCGGGGTTCTCGCCGCCCGGCGGGCCGCCGCCGCGGTCCGAGATGCGCAGGACGACGCTGTTGTCCATGAGCCGCGCGTTGACGCGCTGGCCTTCGCCGCCGGCATGCTTGAACGAATTGGTCAGCGACTCCTGGACGATGCGGTAGATGCAGATCTTGAGCGCGCCGGTCACCCGCCGCGGCAGCTTGCCCAGCTTCACGTCGACCTTGGTGCCGGTGAGGTTCTCGTGCCGCTCGGCGGCGAGCCGGATCGCCTCGGCCACGTTGAGGTCGCCGATCTCCGGCAGGGCCAGCCCGGCCGACAGCGTCCGCAACTCCTGGATGACGGCGGCGGTCAGGTCCTTGATCGCCGCCATGTTGGCCGCGTCCTCGGGCGTGGTGCCGCCGCGCTGCAGCTTTCCCAGCCGCAGCATCAGCAGGCTGAGCAACTGGATCGGCCCGTCGTGAAGGTCGAGGCCGATGCGTCCGATCAGCTCCTCGTTGGCCGCGTTGGCGTCGAGCCGGGCGCGCTCGGCCTCGAAGCGCAGCGTCTCGTTGAGCGTCGCCATTCGTTGGGAGTCCCGGAACCGCTCCTGCAATTCGGTCCGCTGCACGGCGATGGTGCGGCTGCCGCGGCGGACGATGGCGTAGAGGATGGCGAGCATCACCAGCGTCGTCACGCAGACCACGACCCATGTGCGGAACAGGCCGATGTCGAGCTGGGCGGCGAGCGCCTCGGCGTTCTCGTAGACCTCGCCGACCGCGATCACCTCGCCGGTGTCGGCGCGGTAGAGCGGGGTGTAGACCTCGATCAGCGACAGGCCGAGGCCCTGCTCGTGCGCGCTCTCGGCGCTCGTCATGTCCTCGAACTCGGCGACGATCTCGCCGGCCGCCGCCCTTGCGACGTCCGTCGACACGAAGCGCTGGCCGATCAGCTCCTTCGACCAGTTGGTGTAGACGACGAGCCCGTCCGGCCGCCAGATCTTGACCGAGACGATGTTCCTGCGGATCGGCGCTTCCCGCAGCAGCGCGTCGAGCGCGGCGTGGCTGCCGGCGGGCAGCGTCCCGTCCGGCAGGATATCCTGGACCAGCGGCTCGACGAAGGCATCGAGGAACGCGGCGCCGGCCGCGCCCGAGGTCGCCAGCACGCTGCGGGTGATCTGGCGGTTGACCCAGCTTCCCAGCACGGCCATCGACAGGCACAGCACCACGGCGGCCGCCACCAGGAACTGGTTCGACAGGCTCAGTCCCGAAAGCCAGCCGCGATCGTTTTCGTGCATCGGCATGACAGCAGGCCACCCACCCCCGAATTGACACCGCCGCGCCGTGGAAGACTAGCACGTATGACAGGCATGGATAGCCCGTTCCTGCGCCCGGCAATCCCGTGAACGAACGATGCGGACGCGACGATGCCGCCCGCCCGGCCTTTGCGAGACATGGGCGGCAGCGGAAAGACCTCGTCGACGCCGGTCAGGACGTCCGCAGGCGGATGATGGGATCGTTGTCGTCGCCCGTGACCCCCGTGCGCTAGCGTTCCCGGAACGCCTTGCTGAACTGGTCGGTGATCGGCTTCACCAGATAGGAGAGCGCGGTGCGCTCGCTCGTCGTGACGTAGACCTCGACCGGCATGCCCGGGATGAGGCGGCTGTCGCCCATCTTGGCGAGCTCCCCCGGCAGGATGTCGATGTCGCCCTTGTAGTAGAGCTGGCCGCTGGCGGCGTCGCGCGTGGTGGCGGGCGACACGTGCGAGACGGTGCCGATCAGCTCCGGCGTCGTGCGCTGGTTGAGCGCCGTCAGCCTCAGCCGCGCCGGCCGCCCGGCCGCCACCTGGTCGATGGAGGTCGGTTGCAGCATGACCTCGACCTTGAGCTTCGCGTCCTTGGGAACGATGGTCGCCAGCACCTCGGCGGGCGTGATGACGCCGCCGATGGTGTGGATGTTCAGCTCGTTGACCGTGCCGGCGATCGGCGCGCGGATTTCCGTGCGCGACAGCCGATCCGAGATCGCCATGCGGCGGTCCTGAAGCTCCGACATCTTGGTCTCGACCGTGGTCAGCTCCTGCTGCGCCTCGGTGCGGGCGGTCTCGTCGATGGCGATGATCTGGAGGCGGATCTCGCTCACGCGGGCGCGGGCCCGCGCCATGGCGGCATCGATCTCGCCGCGCTCGCCGGTGAGGCGCGCAAGGTCCCGGTCGGCCGAATAGAGCGGCCCGCGCTCGAGAAGCTGCTGCCTGACGAGGCGCTCGAGCTTGTCGCGCTGCTCCTCGACCAGCGCGATCTCGTCGGACTTCGACACGCGCTGCGATTCCAGCCCCTTGATCTCCTCGCCGATCTGGTCGATGCCGAGCTCGAGCTGCTGCTTGCGGCTTTCCCGGTTCATGCGGTTGCCGCGGAAGATGCGGGTCTCGCCGTTGACGAGCTCGAGCGTCTCGCCTCGCGACAGGTCGAGGCTCGACGGGAACCCGATCTCCGCCAGCCCGTCGCGCTCGGCCGTCAGGCGCGCCTTGCGCGCCGCCAGATCGACGAGCTGGGCCTCCACGATCGACAGCTCGGCCCGGGTCTGGGCGTCCTCGAGGCGAAGCAGCACCTGGCCTTCCTCGACCAGGTCGCCCTCGCGTATGGCGATCTCGCTGACGATGCCGCCGTCGCGGTGCTGGATCGCCTTCAGCTTCTGGTCGACCGCCACCTGGCCCTGGGCGATGACCGCGCCGGAAAGGTGCGCCGTGGCCGCCCAGCCGCCGGCCCCGGCCACGAGCAGGAAGCCGAGCGTGAAGCCGGCGAAGACGCGCGGGCCGATGCGGAAGGGGTTGTGGGTCTCGGTGTCCATGGCGGCCTCCGCTCACGCATGTTCGATGATGACGAGGACGCGATGGCCCTCGATGGCGACGGTCGTCTCCCACGTCCCGTCGCCGTTGAAGTCGGCCTCGACCACGGTGCGGCTCAGCTCGTCGGTGCGGTCGTGGCGATAGCGGATGGCGATGTCGTCGTCGTCGAAATCGTCGCCGTATATCTCCTCGAAACGGTCCTCGAACTTGTCGAGCACGCGCTCGAAGATGTCGTATTTCGACATGCGGATGCGGTCGCCGACCGTGAAGTCGAGCACGGTGTGCATGAGGGGCGCGGGCTCGCTCTCCGGCGCGGGCTCGCCCGGCGGCAGGAACTCGAAGATGTCGTCGCCCGCGCCGCCGGTGAAGGTCGCCGCCACGTCCGGGCCGGCGATCAGATGGTCGTCGCCCGAGCCGCCGATGACGGCCTCGATCGAGGTCACGGTGTCCTCGCCGATCTCGCATCCGGTGGCGATGCCTTCGGAAAGGTCGACGGTCACGCCCCGGCTGGTCGCCGAATAGTCGAGCGTGTCGTGGCCGTCGCCGCCGTCGTGGACATCGGCCTCGCCGTCGAGCGCCGCCACGATACGGTCGTCGCCGTTTCCGCCCAGCGTGCGGTCGCGGCCCGCGCCGTCGATCAGCACGTCGTCGCCGTCGCCGCCGTCGAGCACGTCGTCGCCGTCGCCCCCGACGAGGATGTCGTCGCCGTCGCCGCCGCTGAGCAGGTCGTCGCCGGCGTCGCCGAACAGGATGTCGTCGCCGTCCTCGCCATAGAGCCGGTCGTCGCCGTCGCCGCCGGAGATGTGGTCGTCGCCCCGGCCGCCGAACACGATGTCGTTGCCCGCGCCGGCAAAGACGGTGTCGTCGCCGTCGCCCGCCACGATATGGTCGTCGCCGTTTCCGCCCGTCACGATGTCGTCGCCGCCGCGCGCGTCGATGTTGTCGTCGCCGTCGCCGCCGTCGATCTCGTCGGCGCACATGCTGCCGAGGAGGACGTCGTCGCCGCCGGAGCCTTCGACAGCGTTCCGCCGCACCGTCACATAGGCGACCTGCGCCACCGACAGCGCGCCGTCGGTGATCTCGTAGGTGATCGTCACCTGGCCCTCGAGGCGCGGCCCGCCCTGGAACAGCCATTCGTCGCCGGCCTGCGTCAGCGTGCCGTGCGAGACGGTGAGATTCTCGACCGAAAGCGCATCGCCGTCGGGATCGTGGGCGTTGCGCAGCAACTCGCCGAGGCCGATCAGCAGCACGGCGCAGCCGGCGATGTCGAGGAGGTAGACGGGGCCGGAGACGCGCGGCGCGCGGTTCGGCTCCCTTTCCTCGTCATCCTCGTCGCAGACCGGACCTTCGGGTTGCCCGGGGCCGCCGCACGAGCATTCCTCCTCCGGCGGATCGATCGCCGGCCCGCCGGGTCCGCCGGAACCGGGATCGGGATCGGTCGTGCCCGGTCCGTGCCCGGTCTCGCCGGGGCCTTCCTGCGGTTGCGGGTCGGCCGGCGCGTGGAAGCCCGGCGTCGCGTTGTCGTTGGCGGCGAGCGAATCGAAGCCGAACAGCTTCGAGCCGATCCAGCCGCTGGCGTCGATCTCGATGGACGCCCCCATCTGCGGGCTCTCGACCTGCATGAAGCGCGCCCAGGGGAGCTCCTCGACGATCCGGCCGCCGCTGCCGTGGGCCGCGTCGCCGGCGTCGGCCTCGGAGGGGGAGGGCGGCGCGGGCAGGGCGGCGAGCGCGAGCGCCTGCTCCTGCGGCGACGGCTCGGGGTCGATCTTCCCCGCCTCGGCCGGTCGCGGGCCGTCGCCGTCCGCCGCCTGGCTGCCGCCGGTGAAGAAGGACTTGAGATAGACCACGAGGCCTGCCATCAACAGGCTGATCGCCAGCGGCGTTCTGGACTTTTTGTCCATGCTCTTGAGGAGGTAGCGTTGGGCGGGGTCGGTTTCTGCCGGGGCCTGCCGGGTTGCCTTGACGTCGATGATCATG